>Ga0308159_1000233_pt1 | contig 166579 bp, 145 predicted proteins | sample PhyCR1_FD_201040 | JGI IMG/M metagenome (GOLD analysis project Ga0308159, IMG submission 201040) | Phyllosphere microbial communities from UC Gill Tract Community Farm, Albany, California, United States - DLSLC.R1 | ecosystem: Host-associated > Plants > Phyllosphere > Unclassified | place...
AGCAATGAACCTTTTAAGGTGATTATTGCGGCGGGGCTCACCTCTTCCCATCCCGAACAGAGTAGTTAAGCCCGCCTGCGCAGATGGTACTGCAGTTTGTGGGAGAGTATGTCATCGCCTTTCTTTTTAACCCCCTTATCCAATACGGATAAGGGGGTTTTGTTTTGAAATGACATATTTGCTAAAAGCCGCCACTCATCACATTGTCTAGTCCGGTTATGCATTTATCTTGGTGTTAGTGTGTGATTTGACCAATGCAAACATTTGTTATTATAAACTTCCACTGTTTTTTCACCACTAGCTTAATAATTTTAAGCTCCTGATCCTTGTACCTATCAATCATAAATTCCTATTTCAATATCCCGTTTACTCTTTCAAGGACAGCATTTCTGATATGGGTCATAATTCTTTCATACTACAGTGCAGGTTTCGGTTTTACGTATAATCATTTGATAATTCATCAGAACAGTATTGTTTCCCTCTTTCTGAGTAATGTATTAATGATGAGGATTTATACTTTCCTTTTTTAAGAGCCATTTGTAAAGCCTTAAGGCTACTTTATATATTTAAATTATTAGCCACATATATCCCATGATCTGCCTGCCTATCAATCAAGAACAAATTACATGTAAAACCCAAGGTTTGTTTTTGCTCTTCTTTAGATCGTTCAATTGTCGAGGGATAAGTTTTTTCTGATATAAATATTATATTCTTTTTGGCTACATCAATAAACATATAAAAAAAATAACTTTCTTGTCCATAAAGTTAAGTTAACCTGCTGCTCTAATAAGGCTTTCTGTTTTTCAAAAAGTTTTACCTGAGCTTCAAGATCCATGATCTTCTGTTCAGGGGGGGTATATTCAAAAGAGATTGGTTCTCTGAACCAAGTTAGCAAATTTTCGTAACCTTGAACAGCTGTCTTCCGGCATTGGATACCATATTTCTTTATAGCTTTTGTTGTTGTAAGTTGTCCAGGTTCAATTTCCTGATCGATTTGTAATTTAAAAGACATAGTGTAGTCTCGATAGGTTCGCTTTACGCAATTATTGTATTCTGACATAAATAATACAGGAAAAGTGATATAAAAAGATTGAGGTATCGTATGTGTTTCTAAAGAAGCGCTAGATGAAATCAAAAAAAGCTATGTTAATACACTATTATAAGGCCTAAAGATGATGGTTGTGAAATATAAACTGGTTTTAAGTAAGGATGGAACTTATTTAACGGCTATAGTTAAAACATGCGGTGGGTGACCTTATATAAAATAATATAGTAATTGTTTATAGGATTTGAAATTCTAATTTAGTATTTATATTTTTTTTATTAATTTATTCCCTAAATCAATGAATGGTTTTTCAATGTATTTTTCTGATAAAATTGATAAAGCAAAAGATCCCGCAATGGTTAATACATACAATAAGGTTACTTGTAGCGGTGAACTTATATTTAATTTTAGTACATAAAATTTAAATATATGATCGACAAAAATAAAATGTACTAAGTACATTGAATAAGATACTCTGCCTATTTTGTTTAATAAAGGATGACTTAATATTGTAACTTTTCTGAAAATTTCCATTAAAAATAAAAATGATAAGCCTGATATAAAAGGTATTATAGTAAACATATATCCAATGTTTGTTTCCCATAAATAAAGAGATATAATTGTTGTTGTAGCAAAGGCAAGGAAGTCTAATTTCCAATTATGGTTAAGGTAGTTTTTTAGTGTTAAAAAATAGTATACAATGCCTATGGAAAATACTGGGAACTGATTCATTAGCGAATAATATAAAAAACTATTATTTATAAAATTGGCTCCAGTCATTTTAATTATAAATAGTATTACAAGTTGGGATAATGCCAAAGAAGTAAATATCCAGGCAACAAAAATTTTTGGTTTAGATAAAGATATTTTATTTGCCAAATAAAATAAAATAGGGAATATTAAATAAAATGCCATTTCTGTTCCTATTGACCAGCCTCCCGAAACTATATTGTTGTTTGCGGGTTTATAGAAGCCATGCGTAAAAGTTATATTGCTTATAATATTTGGGAGATTATATTTTTCGGGTATTATTAAAGTACCCGTTTCATTATAATATTCAATTAAGGATATTATAAAATAAACTAATATGGCTAAATAATAGGGAGGGGCAATTCTAAAATATCTTCGGATAGCATATTTTTTAATCTTATTATCTTCAAAAGCCCTATTATAGGATGATAAGCAAAGAGTAAAAGCTGAGGCTACAAAGAATAACTGAACACCCATCTGTCCGTAATTTGTAAATAAATTTGTATAATTTAAAGCTTGTCCAGCATGCACTAATAGTACCATTAATACTGCTATGCCGCGAATAGAATTTATGTAATTTAATTTCATCTATGTTTTTAAAATAAGTTCTTTATTTTGTGCTAATATAGATGTTTTATTTAATTAAATTTAACAAATAATGTATGTTTAAATTTAATGTATAGTTATCTTTTTTTGCAATATTCGCAAACACTATTTACTATACATTCGCTATGTTTAGGGTTAGTTGGGCGACAGGTTTCGCGACCTAAAAAAGATATTGCCATACCTATTTCTCCCCACATATCTTGTGGTAATGCTGCCATTAGTTCTTTTTCTACTTTTGTAGCATCCTTACCTTTTGCTATACCAAGACGTGGTGCTACACGCAACACGTGTAAATCTACCAATATACCTTCGGCTTTTTTACCGGCTTCGCGCATTATAACGTTTGCCGATTTTCTGCCCACACCTTTAAGTGCCGTAAGCTCTTTCATGGTGGTTGGTATGTTTTTATCTTCTTTAACAACTTCTGCAATATCCTGTAACCAGGCTATTTTATTGCCATGAAAACGAACTTCGGCCAGATATTCCATTAGGCCAGCTGTATTTGCTTTAGCTAATGCTTGCATATCAGGATATTTTTCAAAAAAAGCAGGAGCTATTTTATTAATATGTGCATCGTTATCCTGTGCCGATAACACAACCATTACCAACAGTTGGTAAATGTTTTTGTAGTGCAATGGGTGCTGCTCATTTTTATACTTATTTATAAGTGGCTGCAGGGCTTTAGGCCAATTGATACCGTCTGTGAATAAATCCATATACTTAAAGTTACATATTTTATGAGAATAAAAAAAGCCGAACTTAGAAAACTGAGTTCGGCTTGATAAAAATTTATAGGGTGTTATTCCTTAAAATCTACCGATAGCGAATTAACACAGTAGCGCTGACCTGTTTCGGTTGGGCCATCATCAAACACGTGGCCTAAGTGGCTACCGCAGTTTGCACACAAAATTTCGGTACGCATCATGCCAAAAGTTGTGTCCTTTATATACTCAACTTTACCGGGTATCGACTCATCAAAAGACGGCCAGCCGCAACCCGACTCAAATTTAGAGTCGCTTTTAAATAATGGTTCTCCACAGGCTCCGCAACAATAGGTACCTTTGTCGAAAGCCAAGTTATATTTACCTGAATGTGGAAATTCGGTGCCTTTTTGTCTAAGAATTTTATAACGTTCAGAGCCTAATTGCTCTTTCCATTCGGCTTCTGATTTTTGTAAAGGATAATTATTATGTGTAGTACTCATGTTTTAAGTTTTGGTTGAACAATAATTTATAAGCTTGAACTTATTTTTTAGCAGGTATAAATTTAATAGAGACTGAGTTAGTACAAAAGCGTTCGCCTGTTGTTTTAGATGGTCCGTCGTCAAAAACATGGCCTAAATGGCCTCCACAGTTGGCACACATAACTTCGGTACGCCTCATGCCAAGGCTGTTGTCATCTTTATAAATTACAGATCCTTTTATAGCCCGATCGAATGATGGCCAGCCGCAATGTGAATCGAATTTAGCATCTGATGTGAATAACGGATTACCACAGGCTGCACAAACGTACATACCTTTTTCGAAAAAATTATCATACTCGCCTGTAAAAGGGCGTTCGGTTTCTTTATTACGCAACACATCATATTGGTCTGATGTTAGTTGGTCTTTCCACTCGGTATCGGTTTTAGTTACTTTAAATTTTCCTTTTGCTTCTTTACTAACAGCAGTTGTATTATTTTTTTTGTCCTGACCCTGGCAAGCTGTTAGCGATATCAGGACAATGAACATCATTAGGTTTTTCATGTTTGTAAAAATTCGGTTATTTTTTTAATTACGTTTTTATCGCCAAGTATTTTTCGGTGGCCCAAACCCTGAGTAACTATAAGCTCGGCATTTGCCAGATTTTGTTGTATATGGTATGCCGCGCTAACAGGTACATCGGTATCATTTTCGTCATGAAAAATGAGCATCGGTATAGTAACTTGTTGTGCTGCTATATACGCTGAATAGGTGTTTATGGATTGATTAAACTTTTTTTCGAAGAGGCGAATCATAATACTTCCATTGGCAATATTCATGCCTAATTTTTGGGTAAAGTCGTCCATTATATCTTTTATAATATCGCCACTGCCTATTATTACTGCCTGCTTTACTTTTAGCCCCTGTTTAATAGCATTAAGTATTGCCATAGCGCCGAGTGAATGGCCAATGGCATATTCGAACGGTCCAAATTGTTTTTCTAATATTAATATACTCTCAATAAATTCGGTCATATCGCTGGTTTTTCCGGTAGATTTACCATGCGCAGGAGCATCAAAACTAATAGTACTAAAACCGTTTTTAACCAGTTTATCTGCAATAGAACATAATTGAGTACCACGGCCGCTCCAGCCATGCACCAACAATACTTTTTTAGAGCTATTGCCAAGATGGTATACATTGATGGATTTATTAAGAGCAGGTATAAGCACCATTTCCTGGCGGCTATTGCTATCCATTTCCTGTTCACGTTTGGGTAATTTAAACTTTACAGGAGTAGTAAAAAGTTTCATGGCAAAACGGGCAGCAAGCTTGGGAGATGCCGCTTCTAATATTTTAGCAGTAACTGTAAATGCCTTTGGTATTTTTAATGATTTTCGAAGATTGCTGTCGGCACTCATAACGGTATAACTTTTACTATATAAATATAGTGTAAAAGATATAATGAGTAAATTATATAAAATTTTAAATTAAACATTCACAATAGTTTAACTATAATCGAGTATTTTTCAGAAATTTATATGATTTTAAATTGCTAATTTTGTTAAAAACCAAATAACCCATATTACAATGAATAAAAGTGTATTAACCTTGTCTGGTATGTTGTTGGCACTTTTTTGCGCCTGTAGTACCAACCCGTTTACGGGAAAGCAAAATTTAAATTTTGTATCTAACGATCAAATATTCCCTACGTCTTTTGCGCAGTACGACACTTTTTTAAAAGAAAATAAAGTAGTTACCGGTACAGCTCAGGCTGCAATGGTAACAGCTGTTGGGCAAAAAATTAAGGCTGCCGCCGAAAAATACCTTGATGCTAATGGCTATAAGGGCTATCTTGATGGTTATGCATGGGAATATAAACTGGTACAAAGCGATGATGTTAACGCATGGTGCATGCCGGGCGGTAAAATTGTAGTGTATACAGGTATATTACCTATAACTAAAGATGAAGCCGGCCTTGCAACTGTTTTAGGGCACGAGGTGGCTCACGCACTGGCTAACCATGGTGCACAGCGCATGAGTGCCGAAACAATACAGCAACTTGGCGCGAGTGGTGTTGCTGCAGTTACAGCAGGTAAAAGCACTACTACGCAGCAAATATTTCAGCAGGCTTATGGTGTAGGTACACAATATGGTGCCGTATTGCCTTTTGGCAGAAGCCAGGAAAACGAGGCAGATGAGATTGGCTTAACACTTATGGCTATTGCAGGGTATAACCCAGATAAGGCATTAGATTTCTGGAAACGAATGGATGCTAACTCGGCAGGATCTGCACCACCGGAATTTTTAAGCACACACCCGTCAGGATCTACAAGGATAGCTAAAATTACCAGCGAGATACCTAATGCAAAGGCTCAGGCTGCCAAATTTGGAGTTAAATATTAAATATAAGATATAGATACACATACAGCTGCCCAATTGGGCAGCTTTTTTTATACTACAAAATTTAATTTTATTAGTGATTACATTTGAAGCATTAGAAGTTATAAGATTAAACAAAAAATTACAAAAATTTCACATTTCATGAGATTTGTGTTAGTATTTCATTGAATAATATTCAATATTAGAGGTTCTAATTTGACTTTAGTACTAATATTGATATACATTTACTTATATTTTAGTATTATTACTATAAATTATCTATTTTTGGGGTTTTAGATTTAATTATTGCTAAAAAATTGGATGAGCCAGAAAATATAATAGTTATAATACTTTAAAAGCTTTTAAAAAAACTATTTTTGAAAATAGCATTTATGTAAAAAAAAACTTTATTTATTTAAAACCAAGATGCTATAAATACCGTACATTCCAATGTAAATTGGAAAAGCTTTTCGGGGGAAGGGCTCTTATTTGTAATTAAAAAATAGTTTATGATTCACATTTATTCATTTTATTAATATAAGATTATAAAATGATAAATAGAAAACAGTACTTCCGTTAAGTTTATTTCCGGAAGTTAGCAACCAACAAGAAGGCCATAATGAATATTTTAGTTTTTTCTACCGTTTTTTATCCTGCAATTGGTGGCATCGAGAACCAAACACTTATACTTGTTAAAGAGTTTGTTAAAAAGGGGCACAATGTAAAGGTTTTAACCTATCAGGAAAATAAAGCTGAATTACCAGGCATAGAAATTTGCTACGCTCATGACTACTTCCGTTTCATAAAATTATATATTTGGTGCGATATATTTTATATGCCCAATATTTCACTTAAAGGTATCTGGCTTCGGTTTTTTAATCCACACAAGCAATGGGTTATATCGCACAACGATTTCCATTTTGTTCAAAAAACAGATATTACATCCAAGCTTAAAATATTTTTCGCAAAACAGGCTACTAAAAATATTGCCGTAAGCCAAAGTGTTTCTAATAAGCTTGAAGCAAAATCTACTGTAATACAAAATTGTTACGACGAAAACTGTTTTAAATTATATCCGGAAGAAATAAGGCAGTATGATTTTGTTTTTTTAGGGAGGCTTGTAACCCAAAAAGGCTGCGCCATGCTTTTACGATCATTAAAAGCTTTAAACCGCCCTTTTACTCTTGGTATTATAGGTATTGGCAGCGAAAGAAAGCGCCTTGAAACTATAGTTGAAGAGTTAGGCCTTACCGGTATGGTTACTTTTCATGGCCTGCTACGCGACGAAGTTTTAGCACGTACTTTAAACCGTTATAAAACAATGGTTATACCATCTGTTAAAGGCGAAGGTTTTGGTATGGTTGCATTAGAAGGTTTTGCCTGCGGCTGTAAAATTATAGCGGCTAATGCAGAAGGCCTGGCCGATGCCATTAAAGATTTTGGGAAAAAATTTGAAATGCGCGATGAACCCGGCTTAACAGCTTTACTTAATGACGCGCTTAATGATACGCAAATTAACGATCCTGTAGTTAGCCCAGAGCTTGAGGCGTATTTAAAAATGCATCATAAAGATCAGGTTGCGCAACAATACCTGGAGCTTTTTGCTTAAATAGTACTAAGTTATGTATGCAATAAATCAATACAACGGCGCATTATTACCTAATAAAACCCTGTGCTTTACTTTTGATGATGGCCCTGGCAGCCATACACTTTCAATAGCCAGGTATCTTTTTGAACAGGGAATACCGGCTACTTTTTTTGTGGTGGGTAAATATGCATATCATCATCCTGAAATTTTAAAACAGCTTACTGCCTGGGGTCATCTTATAGGTAATCATACCTACGAACACCCGGATATGCCGTATTATGTATCTGTAAATGGTAATATCCAGGACCAGATAATGCGTACCGATGCGGTTATTAAACCATACATAAACAATACGATTTATTTTAGGGCTCCATATGGTAAATGGACGCCAGAAGTTGCTGCAGAACTTAACGCTAACCCGCTTTGTGCTGTAAACCATTTAGGCCCTATTCATTGGGATATTGGCGGTGTAGACTGCTGGTACTGGCAAACAGGCAAAAGTGTTGATGATGCCCTTGCGGCTTACATAAAAGATATTAGTGATAAAGGTAAAGGTATTGTGGTTTTTCATGATGAAATTGCCGATATGGATTATGTAAAACCAGCCAATAAAACACTGCAACTATTACAGCAATTAGTGCCTCAATTAAAAGCCGAAGGGTATAGCTTTACCCGCCTTGATGAGATTGATAATATAAAGGAGGCATCTCAGCAAAAATTAATGTTTGCTATAAATACCAATAATGGTAAACATTTGTCGCTAAGTAACCATGGTGCAATTGCTATTAAGGGTAACGCAGCTGCCTTTACTATGGAGTTTGCCACTAGCGGAAAAGTAATTATAGAAGTTGTAAACCACGACTATCTTACTTTTGCAGAGGGTTCTGATAAAATTGTTGCCTCTGCACCAAAAAATGCTGCTGCTTTGTTTGATTATATACCTGTTACCAATAATTGTTTTATGCTGCGTGCTACAACCGGGCATTACCTTGCTGTAGGTGCAAATAGTATGCTGGCAGCAAGCGCGCCATTTATGCGCCAGGCCGGCGTGTTTAGCTATGTGCCGGTTAACCTTCCGGTAAAGGCAAAGCTTACAGTTATAGAGAAACTCCAGCTCTTTAAAAAGCGCATAGCATTTATAAAATCTAAACTTGCAGGATAAATATCCAAATCAATATTAAAGTTCACTATGAATGCAAAATCCTTACCTGAAAATTTACACGTAGAGCGTGGGCAAACTCAAACCGGCGTTAATCAAAAAGTTGTTACCTACCTGTATAACAAATTTAGTGATGATGCTAATTTTGCAGCCATAGATTTACCTTGTGGTAATGGCGAATTTTTAAGTTATGAAAAGCACCTGTTTCCTAACTGGCAATTAACAGGCGTTGATATTTTAAAGCTTGAAGTTGCGAGTGCCACAACCTATCAGATGGATCTTACCGAGGATTTTTTGTTTCCGGAAGATAAAAAGTTTGATTTAGTTACAACCATTAGCGGTATTATGATGTTTAGCAATACACTAAGCTTTATAAAAAACTGCTCTAAAGTACTTAAGTCCGGCGGCACTTTTATAATTACTAACGATAATAACGCCACGATTAAAGATAGGCTTGCTTACATGTTTTTAGGGCGTTACCGTATTTTTAACCTGGTTTTTGAGGATGATACCCCAATGACAGAAAATGTGCCTATTAACGAAGTGGTGCGCCTTATGCGTACTAACGGCATTGAGGTAGAAGACATAGTGTATACATCGCTTTATACTAAGGATTTAATACTAATGCCATTTGCACTGGCTGCTTATGCTACCCAATACTTATACTTAAAACGCTTAAAGACTAAAATGCCCGAGGCTCTTAAATGGAAAATGTATCCGTTTATGCACCTGTTTTGCAGGCATTACATTATTTATGGCAAGAAGATAAATTAATACTCCTCCTAAAATTTACTAAACGCACTTTTACTTAGTGCGTTTTTTATACATTAAATATTACCTATAAATTTCACATAGTCATAACAGCAGCCTATTTTATATTTAGAAAAATAGTTTAGTTTTGGTGTACAAACCAAACAATATGGCACAATTAGAAAAAGGCAGCAAAAAGCTGTTAACAGCCTGGGCGTTTTACGACTGGGCAAACTCAGTTTACAGCCTGGTAATAGCATCGGCAGTATTTCCTATATTTTATAACCAGTTAATACCCGAAGGCGAAAAACTAGATGTTTTTGGCACCCAAATGAAGGGTACTGCATTAATAAGTTTTGTAACCGCATTTGCTTTTTTAATAGTAGCGTTTATATCGCCATTACTATCAGGTATTGCAGATTATGCCGGTAATAAAAAATCATTCCTTAAACTCTTTTGTTATATTGGGGCAGCATCTTGCATAGGCCTTTATTGGTTCGATCGCGAAAATTTATACATAAGCCTGGTATGTTACCTGTTTGGGCTTATAGGTTTTTGGGGCAGCTTAGTATTTTACAATTCCTATTTGCCAGATATTGCTTACCCACACCAACAGGATGCTGTAAGTGCTAAAGGATATTCGTTAGGTTATATAGGTAGTGTAATTTTGCTTGTGTTTAACCTGGCCATGATAATGAAGCCTGAAATGTTTGGTATTACAGGTAACGGTGCTGCCATTAAGGCCATGCGAATATCGTTTGTAACAGTGGGCATATGGTGGATAGTTTTTAGCCAGTACAGTTATTATTATTTACCTAAAGCCGTTAAAAAAAATAAAGTTACGGGAGATGTATTGCTAAATGGCTTTCGCGAGTTGCGCAAAGTTTGGGGCCAATTGAGTGCGAACCTAACTCTTAAGCGTTATTTAGGTGCTTTTTTTGTATACAGTATGGCAGTGCAAACCGTTATGCTTGCGGCAACTTACTTTGGTGCCGAAGAAATAGAATGGGGTAGCGAAGATGCTAAAAGTATGGGGCTTATTGTAAGTATTTTACTAATACAATTAGTAGCTGTAATAGGGGCGGTAATTACCAGTAAATTATCGGCTAAATTTGGTAATATAAAAACACTTATTGGTATAAATGCGGTATGGGCTGTAATATGTATATGTGCATATTTTGTTACCCTGCCATTGCATTTTTATATTACAGCAGGTTTTGTAGGTTTAGTTATGGGCGGTATACAATCGTTGTCACGCAGTACCTACAGTAAATTATTGCCAGAAACTACTGATACAGCATCTTTTTTTAGCTTTTATGATGTAACCGAGAAAATAGGTATTGTAATAGGCATGTTGCTTTACGGTGCTATAGACCAGGCTTTGGGCAGTATGCGATATTCGGTAGTGTTTTTAACGTTGTTTTTTATAGTAGGAATATTTTTATTATTAAGAGTGTTAAAAAAAAGATAATTTTTGGCAATAAATAGTATATATTTGACCAACCAATACTATAAAACCAATAAACAATGAAAAAAGCTACGCTTATTACTGTATTTCTGTTATTCTTTTCTTTAATTTTTGTTTCGTGCGATACGGAACCAATTGATAACAAAGCCCTCGAAAATGCCGGCGATAATGGAGGTAGTACAGGCGGTGGTAACGATGATGGATCTGACGACGATGGTAGCGGTACAGATGATGGTAGCGGCACAGGTACAACCGATGGCAGTTACTGGCCAATGGTGCTTAATAATTCATGGACCTATAATCAGGATGGTGAAACTTTAGAGCCTACAAAGCTGATTTCTAAACAAACGGTTGATGGCAAATCGTACTTTAAGACTGAACATTTTTTTGCTAATTCAGGTTCGGCAGGTTTAACGGGCGAGGCTACATTTTTATTACGCCAGAGCGAAGGTGCTTATTATGCATTAATAAGTGTAGAAATTCCGGATGCCCAGGGTATTTCGATATCAGTATCTCCCTACGAAGTTATTTTGTTAAAAGATAATATTGATGTAGGTAAAACCTGGACACAGAAAATTTCGCAAAAAACATCGTACAATATACCTGAAATTCCAGATGTTATTACAGAGATAAATATACTAGGAACTATACTTGAAAAAGGCATTACTTTTACAGATAATGGTAAAGTATATAAAGATGTAATTAAAAGCCAGATTAAGCAAACCGTATCAGGAATGACCATTACAACCACTTATTGGTTTGCTAAAAATATAGGGCCTGTAAAAACCCAGTCGTCGGGTGGTGGCCTCAATTCTACAACAACTTTACTCTCATATAAGTTAAATTAACTAAACCGCCGCATTAGCGGCGGTTTTTTATTACCGCTGATAATGCATATTTAATTAATTCAATTATATTTGGCTTTTAAAATTAATGTTATGAAAAAAATAAAATTACTATCACTATTTATGGTGCTGCTTTCGGCAATCAGCTTTACCTCTTGTGATACTGAGCCGCTAGATAATAAGCTTTTAACCGATGAAGATCCAACTACTGCCGGTCCTGCTGTATTCACGGTAGATTTTGGTGGTAAAACTTTTACGGCTACATCTACACAGGCTGTTGTAGCAGATGGTGTAATTGTTATCTCTGGTGTTAGAGGATCTAAAGGCGAAACGGTAGGTTTGGCTATTACAGGCAGTAAAGTAGGTACTTATTCTGGCGATAATATAATTTTATCTTACGATCCGTCAACGGATTCTGAATATACTTATAATAATTTTGATGAAACAGAGTCTAATGGTACTGTTACCATTACCTCTATAAATACAACTACAAAAACTATTTCGGGTACATTTAATTTTACCGGATATTGGGGCGATACAGATGCTAATTTGCCTTCGGTTGCATTTACAAATGGTAAATTTACAGACATACCTTATACTACAACAACTACTCCTGGTGGTGGTGGTGATGGCGGAGATAATGGCGACGACCAGTATGTAAAAGCCACAGTAGCTGGTGCTGCTGTAGATTTTAGTGGTGATATTACAAAAACATCATCTGTTATAGATGGGGTTACTTATATTAATATATTTGGGCAAAACCCAACAACACAACAGCAAATTACCCTTAATTTAAACGGTAAAAGCACTGCTGGTACTTATACTATTACTGATTCTGCTTTAAACGTTAATGCATCATATTCAACTTACGATGCTAACGATAATTATTTTAATTATATAGGGCAGTCTGGTACATTAACTATAATCAGTAACACAGGTGGTTATATAAAAGGTACTTTTAGCTTTTCAGGTTTAAACCCGGATGATGACACAACTATTCAGGTTACAGCCGGAACGTTTTACATTGAACTTTAATAAAGTTTAGTTATATATAAAAAAATCCGCCCAACGGCGGATTTTTTTATGGCACAATCATTGTTTTATACTGGTGTTGCGCATATTTCCTTTGTTTATTAAGCATTGGTAACCCGCAGCTAATGTGTGTGTTATATTGCCTAACCACATTTATTTACTATATGTTTAATGACAAAATGACCTTTACTACGATATGTCGAAAGAAAGAATTTTAAATATTGACAACTTGTCACTTCAGGAACTGGATACCGATGCAGAATTAATTCCGTTAATGACTTCTGAAGATGAAGAGGAAATGAATAACGAACCACTGCCCGAAAGCCTGCCCATACTGCCTTTGCGCAATATGGTACTGTTTCCGGGTGTAGTGATACCTATCACTGCCGGCCGCGATAAATCGATTAAATTAATTAACGACGCAAATGCTGCAGGTAAAATAATAGGCGTTGTTGCCCAAAAAGATGAAAGTGTAGAAGACCCTACTGCGGCAGATATTAATACTGTAGGTACAGTAGCACGTATTTTGCGCGTTCTTAAAATGCCCGATGGTAACACTACTATTATATTACAAGGCAAAAAACGCTTCGAGATAAACCAGGTAACGGCTGAGGAGCCTTACTTAACCGCTACTATTAAAGAGTTTGAAGAGGCTGGTACACCAGATAAAGATGCTGAGTTTACTACCATCATAGAATCTGTTAAAGATTTAGCAATACAAATCATTAAAGAAAGCCCAAATATACCAAGCGAGGCTACTTTTGCTATAAAGAATATCGAAAGCGATTCGTTTTTGGTAAATTTTGTATCGTCTAACATGAACCTTACAGTTAAAGAAAAGCAAGATTTGTTAGCGGTAAGCAACCTTAAAGAGAGGGCTTTGCAAACCCTTAAGTTCATGAACCTCGAGTTGCAAAAACTTGAACTTAAAAATGATATTCAAAGCAAGGTACGTTTTGACCTTGACCAGCAGCAGCGCGAATACTTTTTAAATCAACAGCTTAAAACCATTCAGGAAGAGCTGGGTGGTGTATCGCACGACCAGGAAATAGACGAAATGCGTGTTAAAGCAAAGTCCAAAAAATGGGACGATAAAACTAAAAAGCAGTTTGAAAAAGAGCTGGCTAAGCTACAGCGTATGAATCCGCAGGCAGCAGATTATGGTATACAGCGCAATTATATTGAGTTGCTTATTGATTTGCCGTGGAATGAATTTAGCAAAGATAAATTTGATCTTAAGCGTGCCGAAAAAATACTGCACCGCGACCACTATGGTCTTGAAGATGTAAAAAGGCGTATTATAGAGCACCTTGCCGTGCTTAAACTGCGTAACGATATGAAATCGCCTATATTGTGTTTGTACGGGCCTCCGGGTGTGGGTAAAACATCTATAGGTAAGTCTATTGCAGAAGCTTTGGGTAGGGAATATGTGCGTATATCTCTTGGTGGCCTTCGTGATGAGGCTGAGATTAGAGGGCACCGTAAAACCTATATTGGCGCTATGCCGGGCAGGATTATACAAAGCCTTAAAAAAGCAGGTACATCTAACCCTGTTTTTGTGTTGGATGAAATTGATAAACTAAGTGTGAGCAACCATGGCGACCCATCATCTGCCTTACTGGAGGTTTTAGACCCGGAGCAAAATTCTGAATTCTACGATAATTTTGTAGAGCTAGGGTACGACCTTTCTAAAGTAATGTTTGTGGCTACGGCTAATAACCTTTCTACCATTCAGCCGGCATTGCGCGACAGGATGGAAATCATTAACCTTACCGGTTATACAATTGAAGAAAAGGTAGAAATTGCCAGAAAGCACTTAGTGCCTAAACAAATTAAAGAACACGGTATTACCGCTAAAGATATTGTAATAGGCCGCAAACAATTAGAAAAAATTGTAACGGGTTATACAAGAGAATCTGGTGTGCGTGGCCTTGAAAAGCAAATTGCTAAAATGATACGTGGTATTGCCAAAAGCATTGCTATGGAAGAAGAATACAATGTTAAAGTTACTGATGAAGATGTGCTTAAAATACTTGGCGCGCCAAAAATGGAACGCGATAAGTATGAAAGCAATGATGTTGCTGGCGTTGTAACCGGCCTTGCCTGGACCAGTGTAGGCGGCGATATATTATTTATAGAGTCGATACTTAGCAAAGGTAAAGGGCACATGACCATGACCGGTAACCTGGGTACGGTAATGAAAGAGTCGGCTACGCTGGCGCTGGAATATATAAAATCGAACGCCGAACAGTTGGGTATAAGTCCTGAAATTATCGAGAAGTATAATGTGCACATACACGTACCGGAAGGTGCTACACCAAAAGATGGGCCAAGCGCGGGTGTGGCTATGTTAACATCGTTAGTATCGTCGTTCACGCAAAAGCGTGTTAAAAAACATTTAGCAATGACGGGTGAAATTACCCTGCGTGGTAAAGTGTTGCCTGTAGGCGGAATAAAAGAAAAAATACTGGCTGCCAAAAGGGCTAATATTAAAGAGATTATTTTATGCCACGAAAACAAACGCGACATTGATGAAATTAAACCTGAATATTTAGAGGGTGTTACGTTTCATTATGTGAGGGAAATGAGCGAGGTTTTAAAATTCGCCATTACCGACCAGGACGTGAAGAATGCAAAAAAGCTGTAACTATTACAGTACATAAATACAAAACGGCTAAGAGATATCTTAGCCGTTTTTTTGTTGTAACAAATTTTGTTGATGATTAATTAGCCTCGATTAATTTTATGGCTTCTTTAATATATAAATCAGGGTCGTAATTTTTAGCGCTTTCGGTTATAACATGGTCCAGTTTTATACCGTTGCGCTGCACACCTATATCATTAGGGTAAAAAGCACCGGCAGCAGTAAAATCTACCTTAGTTTTATCGGCTAAAGTTACTGGTAGCCTGTTAAGTACGGCACCAAATGTTTGCTCGCCTATGGTAATGCAATTTGGTGATTGCTGAATTTGCATGGCTATATATTCGCCTTTACTAGCTGTCGACCTGTCTACTAATAAGATAACTTTACCTTGATAGTAATCTTTATTGTTTCCGCCAGATGCAAAAGGGTTGCTAATAATTCGCAATGGCGATTTAATGTCGTACTCTCCATAGCCGGGCGCAATGGGAGCCAATACTTTTATAAATTTTGCTTTTTCCGGGTATAAATATTTACCTATGCTTGTATTGATATCAGGATAATTGCGCAAATCAATTATAAGGGCCTTAGTGTTTTTAAATTCAGTAAAGACTTTTTTCAGGTCTTCGTCGGTAACTTTATCAAGATTTAGATAGCCAATGTTATTATCTAACGTATACCATTTTTCTTTCGGAATAGTTAAACTAGCTGCAAGATTAGCAGGATGCCGCTGGTAGGTGGTTAATTTAATATATTGATTGTGACTAATTCCATTTTTTTTCTTAATACTAACCAGTAAAGAATCTACACTGTCATTAAGAACATAAAAGCGTTCGCTCCCTCTTTTTAAATAGCTGGGGGTAGACGCACTTATTAAATTGGAGAATTTATCGGTATAATAACTTTTAATATTTTTACCGTTAACCGCATAAATTATATCGCCCAGGTCTATGTTTTCTTTTTTAGCTAGGTCTTTATTATCAAGAGTGGTTACTACTAACGAATCGTTAACAATTCTGCATCTAAATACAGGGCGTTTTTTACATACATACTGTAGCAAATACCCGTTATCGTAGTTAGAATGCGAGTCGTTTAGTTTTGAAATAATTTTATCTTTAGCTAATTGAAAGGTAAAGTTACTCTTTGATGTAAATTCAGGAATCATTTCAGTTAGTGCGTCATTCCAGTTCTGGTCGGCAAGGTAAATGTTTACATCCCAGTAGCGTATAACATTCCAAAATGAGCTTAAAAACAATACCCGGTGCGATTTAATTGATGCATCAAAATTTGCCAATCCTTTTTCATTACTAAAGTCAGGGTATTGTACAAGGTAACCAATGGATGCATAATAGTCGCCATAGTTACTGTTATTCTTAATTGTGGTAAGGCTTTTAATAAGTTCTGGGCTGAACCCTGAAGTATCTATCCATGTAAAGTCGGCATTTTTTGTAAAGAGGTTTTTTGTTTTTAAAAACTTTTCGTTGCTTTTAAATTTGGCTTTGCCAAGATCAAATTTTTTAACCCAGTTAATTAACTCAGTATTTAATTCTTCCTGAGTAGTAATAGGAGCCAGCTTATCAAATTCGGTTAAAAATTCCTGGTTAAAATCGAATGTTCCCTTGCTAACTTCGGGGTGGTAGTATTTTAGCAACCCCCAAATGTGTATAAAACTTTGGGTTTTCTGGGTTTCATTAACAAGATTATTTGCAAATAATGAGGTACAGCAAAAAAGCGTTAGTACTAATAATTTATTCATATTGGTTTGGTTGGTTTATGGTATAAATAGTACAACGGATAATTTTATTGTTTATTTCAGGGCTAAAATTTGGCATTAAATTTTGTACTGTTAATTTATTTAAAAAATAATATCTTCGCATCTGCGTTATACATTGCAAAACGCCCCAGCTTATAATGTTTAAAAACCGGTACCTTTATTTCTTTTTGTTTGCTACGGCTTTGTCCTTTGGCCAGATAGGTGGTAAATATACTTACCAGTTTTTAAATTTGGTTACATCGCCACGCCAGGCAGCCCTGGGGGGTAAAATTGTAACATTATATGATGAAGATGTTAACCAGGGCAACTTTAACCCTGCCAGCATTAACCCAGAAATGGATAATCATCTTGCATTAAACTACGGCAGCTATTTTGGCGAAGTAACTTACGGCACTGCTGCATATGCCTATACGTATGACAGGCATGTGCAAACATTTCATATGGGGGTTAACTACATTAACTATGGCACCTTTGAAGGCCGTGATGAGGCTGGCCTGCTTACCGGAAATTTTACAGGTAGCGAAGTTGCGGTGTCTTTTGGTTATTCGTTTAATATACCCTATACAAGGGTGTTTTTAGGTGCTAATGCAAAAGTAATATCATCGCATTTAGAGAGTTATAACTCATTAGGCGGCGCTATGGATTTTGGCGCCATTTATATTGATGATGATAACGATATTAATATAGGGCTTTCTATACGTAATGTGGGGTTTCAGTTTACAACCTATGCAGGGCAGCGCGAGCCATTGCCTATGGAAATTATAGCAGGTATTTCGCAGGAGGTAGAAAATGTGCCTATACGCTGGCATGTAACCTTAGAAAATTTACAGCAATGGAATTTAGCTTTTTCTAACCCTAATAAAGCACAGCAGGATATTGAAGGTGGCAGTACGCCAGAGAAAGTATCTGTTGTAAATAATGCTTTGCGTCACTTAATACTCGGTGCCGAATTGTTTCCCGGTAAAAGCTTTAACCTTAGGGCAGGTTACAGCTTTAGGAGAGGGCAGGAGTTAAGTATTGTAGATAGAAGGAGCTTCTCAGGAATATCAGTAGGTATGTCTGTCAGGTTTAATAAAATTAAGTTCGACTATTCTTACTCACGCTATACACTTGCTGCAAATACCAGCCTTATAGGTCTTACCATGAATTTGCAATAACCGGTTGTTGTTATAATTTATTGGCATTAAGCCTAATTCTCACTTTTCTTCACAAATACTAACTTTAACGATTGCATTACTTTGTAAATCGAATTTTATTAATAGTTTTACCCCGTTAATAAAATGTTAATTAAAGCAGCACCATTTATGGCATTAAAAAATCGTTTAGTAATAATGAGCTTTCTACAGTTTTTTGTTTGGGGAGCCTGGCTAACAACATTAGGTACTTATGGTTTTGATTTTAAAAAATGGTCTGGTGCTGATTTTGGTATAGTGTTTATGACCCTTGGTATAGCTTCTATATTTATGCCTACTCTCATGGGTATCATTGCAGATAAATGGATAAATATAGAAAAGTTATATGGTAGCCTTCATATACTTTACGGATTGGTATTGTTTACCTTGCCACAAATAGATAGTCCTGTGCCGTTTTTTTGGGCTTTATTATTAGGTATGTGCTTTTTTATGCCTACTATTTCGCTTTCAAATTCCCTTTCATATACTATACTTAAAGATAATGGTTATGATGTAATTAAAGTTTTTCCACCTATTCGGGTATGGGGAACTGTGGGGTTTATTATAGCGATGTGGATAACAAACATTTTTAGCGATGTACATTCGCCATTACTATGGGGTAAGCAAATAGGAGAGCAAATTGCCAATACTACAGGGCATTCTATAATGGCTAACCAATTTTATTTTGCAGGAATTATGGCGATTTTTTTAGGTATTTATGCTTTTACATTACCTAAATGCCCACCTAAAAATGAATCTAAAGATGCTACATCTGTTGTAGAAATGCTTGGCTTAAATGCTTTTAAATTGTTTGCTAATTATAAAACGGCCTTATTTTTTATATTTTCATTATTTCTTGGTGCAGCACTGCAGCTTACTAATATGTATGGAGATACATATCTTAAAGATTTTAAAAATATACCACAGTATGCCGATTCTTTTGTTGTTGAGTATTCTACCATGATAATTTCAATTTCTCAAATTTCAGAGACGCTATTTATATTAGCAATACCTTTCTTCCTTAAAAGGTTCGGCGTAAAAAATGTTATTTTATTTAGTATGATTGCCTGGGTATTACGGTTTGGATTATTTTCATTTGGTAATCCTGAAGGTGGTTTGTGGATGATTATTCTGTCAAATATTGTTTATGGTATGGCATTCGATTTTTTTAATATTTCGGGATCATTATTTGTCGAAACAACTACCGACTCTAAGATACGCTCTAGTGCGCAAGGATTATTCATGATGATGACTAATGGTTTCGGTGCAATACTTGGTAGCTTGTTAAGTGGCATTGCTATAGATAAATATTTTACGATAGACGGTAACAAAGACTGGCACAACATATGGCTGGCATTTGCGGCTTATGCTTTAATAATTGCCATTGCTTTTGCGTTGCTGTTTAAACACAAGCACGACCCTAAAGCGGTGCAAAATTTAAATCACTAAGCGTTAGGGTATACGTGCTAACGCATTATAAATGTTTGTATTGATGTGAAAATTTGATTTGTGAAGCCTTAATTGGGCTAATTACCTAAGGGTAATAAATTTAGGGGCTATTATTGTTTTGTAAATAATAAAAATAGTAGTACCTTTGCACACCTTTTCGGCATACAGGGTTTTATAGGAAAGGATTGAAAATCAAATTTTAGTAAAAACGCTTCTGCGGTTTTGCTCTTGCATAATGAAACCCGGCAAGGCTCAGGATACAAATTTTATAATCAGCATGTCTGAACAAACAAAATCAAACGAAGAATTTTTACAGGAGTTTAACTGGCATAACTTTGAAGAAGGTATTGATCCGGTAGACGAACAAAACCTGAGAGAATTTGAAACATTAGTTGAAAAAACTTTCATTTCAACTGACAGTGACGAAGTAGTAGAAGGAACAGTAGTAAGAATCACTGACAGGGATGCGATTGTTGATATCAACGCAAAATCAGAAGGTGTTATTTCTTTAAACGAATTCCGTTACAACCCAGGACTTAAAGTGGGTGATAAAGTAGAAGTACTTATCGACGTTCGTGAAGATAAATCAGGCCAGTTAGTTCTTTCTCACAAGAAAGCACGTACTATTAAGGCTTGGGATAGAGTTATTAGTGCTAACGAAACTGGCGAGATCGTTAATGGTTTCGTTAAATGCAGAACTAAAGGTGGTATGATCGTTGACGTTTTTGGCATCGAAGCATTTTTACCAGGTTCTCAGATAGATGTAAAACCAATCAGGGATTACGACCAGTACGTTAACAAAACTATGGAATTTAAAGTGGTTAAAATTAACCATGAATTTAAAAACGTAGTAGTATCGCACAAAGCGCTTATCGAAGCAGATATCGAGGTTCAGAAAAAAGAAATCATCGGCCAGCTTGAAAAAGGCCAGGTACTTGAAGGTGTTGTTAAAAACATTACTTCATACGGTGTATTCATCGACCTTGGTGGTGTTGACGGACTTATTCACATTACAGACCTTTCTTGGAGCAGGATTAACCACCCAAGTGAAGTTCTTGAATTAGACCAGAAATTAAACGTTGTTATTCTTGACTTTGATGACGAGAAAACTCGTATTCAGCTAGGTCTTAAACAACTTCACGCTCACCCATGGGATGCTCTTGACAGCAACCTAAAAGTAGGTGACAAAGTAAAAGGTAAAGTAGTTGTTATTGCAGATTACGGTGCGTTTATTGAAGTTGCTGAAGGTGTTGAAGGCTTAATCCACGTTTCTGAAATGTCTTGGTCTACACACTTAAGATCAGCTCAGGATTTCGTTAAAGTTGGTGATGAGGTAGAAGCTGTTATCCTTACTTTAGACAGGGATGATCGTAAAATGTCTCTTGGTATCAAACAACTTTCTCAAGACCCTTGGACAGATATCACTTCTAAATACCCAGTAGGTTCACGCCACACAGGTATTGTTAGAAACTTTACAAACTTTGGTATATTCGTAGAACTTGAAGAAGGTATTGATGGATTAATTTACATCTCTGACCTTTCTTGGACTAAGAAAATCAAACACCCAAGTGAGTTTGTAAACGTAGGTGATAAACTAGACGTTGTTGTATTAGAACTTGATGTTGATGGTCGTAAATTATCTCTTGGTCACAAACAGACTACTGCTAACCCATGGGATAAATATGAAGATTCATTTGCAGTAGGTACTGTACACACAGGCGAAATTGCTGAAATCGTTGATAAAGGAGCTACTGTAGAATTTGGTGACGATATCGTTGCGTTTATTCCTGCAAGACACCTTGAAAAAGAAGATGGCAAAAAACTTAAAAAAGGCGAATCTGCTGAATTTAAAGTTATCGAGTTCAACAAAGAATTTAAAAGAGTTGTTGCTTCTCACACTGCTACCTTTAAAGATGAAGAAGAGAAAAATGTTAGAAACAATGATTTTAACAACAATAACTCTAACAGTAATGCTGGTTCATCTAACAATGCTGAAAGAAGCACCCTTGGTGATCTTGACGTATTAGCACAGTTAAAAGAAAGAATGGAAAACGGAGAGAACAAATAATTCTCAACCCCAATCCATTTCTGAATATAGAAACCTCCTGAGCAATCAGGAGGTTTTTTTGTTTTGTACCTCATGTAGATAATTTATATTACACACTGCTGTAACATTTCGGGGCAATTACTTACTTATAAATAAGATAAATTTATAGTTATGGAAAAAATTTCGAGAAGATTGTTCGTTAATAAATTTAGTATAGGTTTAGGTTCGGCAGCAATAATAAATGCTTTACCTTCTTTTATGGTTGCTCCAGATGAGGTGGAAACCGTAGCCTATAGCGGCAAAAAACTAAACGTAGCCATTTGCGGTTTGGGCAATTATGCCGAGGCCATAGCTGCAGGACTACAAAGCACTACCTATTGTAAGTTGGCTGGTATTGTAACCGGTACTCCGGAGAAAGCTAAGAAGTGGAAAAATCAATATAAGTTATCGGATAAAAACATATACAATTATACCAATTTTGATGATATCATTAAAAATAAGGATATCGATATGGTATACATAACGTTGCCAAACGGTATGCATAAAGAGTTTGTTTTGCGTGCCGCTAAAGCAGGTAAACATGTTATTACAGAAAAGCCCATGGCAACATCTGCTCAGGATTGCCGCGACATGATTAAAGCCTGTAACGATGCCGGTGTGCAGCTGGCTATTGGTTATCGTTTGCATTATGAGCCTACCCATTTAGAAATTAAAAGGCTGGGGCAGGACAAAGTGTTTGGGCAGGTACGCTATATAGAAGCCGGCCTGGGTTATAAAACCTATGATACAAATTCTCCTGCAAAAACTACCGACTCTAATATTCAAAGCGATTGGAGGCTTAATAAAAAGCTTTCCGGTGGCGGCCCATTAATGGATTTAGGTATTTACTGCATACAAGCCAGCCGCTATGTTTTAGGCGAAGAACCTGTGGCAATAACAGCACAGTTTGGGCATGTTAATGATCCTGTTCGGTTTGCGCAGGTTGAAGAAAGTATATCGTGGCAAATGGAATTCTCTAGTGGCGCTGTAGCAAATTGTAATACATCCTGCGGGTTTAATATTGATAGGTTTTATGCATCGGCAGATGAAGGATTTTTTGAGTTAAGCCCGGCTTTAAGTTACGGCCCCTTTAAAGGAAAAACTTCTGAAGTTGACATTAATTTTCCGGTAATAAACCAACAACAAACCCAGCTCGATGCTATTTGTAGCGTTATTATCGAAAAGAAAGAACTGCCAAAGCACATTACAGGTGAAGAAGGGTTAGAAGACGTAACAATTATTGAAGCTATTTACAAAGCAGCAAAAACAGGCAAAAAAGTAATGCTATAGCTTGATGCTGAGTGCGATAAATAGTTGTATTTTAGTGATGCTAAATATATCAATAACTAAAACTAACAAGCAATGAAACGAGTAACAGGTATTGGCGGTATTTTTTTTAAATGCAAAGATGTCGAAAAAACAAACGAGTGGTATAAAATACACCTTGGTTTAGATATCAGTCCTTACGGTGCTAAAGTACGACAACAACCAAGTGCCGATGTTAATGACAGCTACACACTTTGGACTCCATTTCCTGACACAACTACTTACTTCGAACCATCGCTCAACAGTTTTATGATTAACTACCGTGTTGATGATATTGAAGCATTGGTAATAGAATTAAAAAAAGAAGGTGTAACTGTTTTAGATGAAATTGCCACTTATGAAGAGTATGGCAAATTCGTGCACATTCTTGATATAGAAGGTAACAAAATAGAGTTGTGGCAGGCCAACAGCTAAGTAAATATTCTTGACAAAACAAAAAAAAGCCCTAATAGGGCTTTTGATTTATAATATAGTGAGATGAGGTAATTACCAGCCTGTAGTTTTAGCACCTATATTCGGATCTTTTAATGCTGCAACAATTAACCGTGTTGAAGCATTAAAATGATCTTCGACTACTTTTTTAATTTCCGGTTGTACCACTTTTCCTTTTTTATTCCAGTATGATGCAAAAGGGAAGCTTTCTTTAGTATTGTCGGCGCCGTTAGCAAATACATCTACATTAGTGTAGGCTATTTTAGCTTTGCCATCTTTAATCTCTATATTTCCGGTATAGTTAGATAGGTAAGTAACATCAGCATTTCCTTTTTTGATCGTCTTCATGCCTACGTTAGCAGTAGTAAAGCTAATCGACTTATTGGCATCATCGGCTTTGATTGAGTTGCCCAGCGTACCATAATTTTTTTGTACATATCTTTTTGCATTCGCGTAAAGCGAATCGGCAGGTATACCCTCAAAAGATTCTAAAATGTAGTATTGCGAGTTGTCGCCTTTAGCGGTTAAGCCACCGCGTGTAACATTAAATTCCTGAGCATAGGTTGCCGTGCAGGCAAATAAAAATAATAAAATTGTTTTCATAATCGTAATGGGGATATAAGTTGTTCTATAAATTGTAAGTGCCAGTAAAATTAGCTGTTACACTTACACTGCCTTCCTACAAAGGTATACGGTTATGCTCCTTTTATTTCCTTAAAAATCAGGAGCAAAAGTTAATGTTTTCTAAAAATTATCCTGTTAAAAAACCATGATTTGTTTTATGTCGTATCTGCTTTTATAAACATATAAAAAACAAATCATGAAGACTTCAAAATTTTTCTCAGTTGCAATTGTTGCTTTTACGATGATGGTAGGAACTACATCATTCGCACAAAAAACTAAAATGGTAGGTGGCGCAGCTATGTACCCAAATAAAAATATTATAGAGAATGCCGTAAACTCTAAAGACCATACTACACTTGTAGCTGCGGTTAAAGCTGCCGGCCTTGTTGAAACGTTAGAAGGTAAAGGCCCATTCACGGTATTTGCTCCAACAAACGCAGCTTTTGATAAATTACCAAAAGGAACTGTTGAAACATTGCTTAAACCAGAAAACAAAAAAATGCTTGCAGGTATACTTACATACCACGTAGTTGCCGGTAAATGGAGCAGTGCAGATATTGCTGCCGGAATTAAAAAAGGCAATGGTACTTACACAGCTACAACTGTACAAGGTGGTAAACTAATGTTTAAAATGGACGGTAAAGATATTTGGGTAATTGATGAAAAAGGCGGTAAAGCTAAAATCACGATTGCCGATGTTAACCAGTCTAACGGTGTAATACATGTAGTTGATACTGTATTAATGCACAAATAAGATTTTTTAGCGCCTCCAATAAATAATGCTAAAATGCCGGAACCTCGCAAGTAATTTGCGGGGTTCTTTTTTTATAGTAAATGAAAGGCTTAATAGCTTTTTATGCAAAGGTAAGCGGAGTATTGTTTTTTGTACTTTAGCTGTATAAAATAACCCATCACATCAGTTGCGTGAAGGCTAACCATATTTAATAGTGGTAATATTAATGTGGGTATAAATAAGTTAGTGGCGAGCTTACAAAATATGCCTGTATATATGAAAAAAGAACAAATATTTTATAAAAAATGCATTTTTGTAGTTTTAACTATGATTTTATGTTCTTGTTCCAAAAGTAAAGATATTCCTGTAGCAAAAAAATTGGACACAGTAATACCTGAGGAATACCGATACGATATAAAAGACACAATTAGCGAACTTAAAATTAGCCACCACGAGGGGACTGAATATGCAGATGCATATGTAGATAGTGGAGTTTTGTATATTTCAAAATCTGTTTTACAAAGTGTACAAAATATTGAAGTTTGGGAAAATGGATTTAAGCCTCAACCAAGTAAATTTGATTTGTATTTAGCTGGTAAAAATAACCTAAACGAGCTATTTCTTAAAAAAGATGGTTATCTCGGAAATAAATATATTGTAAAAGGAAAAGTAATAGGATTAAAACATGGATATTTTCTTTTTCGTGTTGATAGCTATAGTAAAATTGAAGACAGGTAATTCCTTTTATATCAGTGCTATAAAAAGGTGCACCTATAAAAAAAGAACCCCGCAAGTAATTTGAGGGGTTCTTTTTTTATAATAAATGAAAGGTGTAAATAGCTTGTTATGCAAAGGCCACTGCTTCGAGTTTATCAGCTTCTTTCTCGGTAACTACATTAAGTAGTATGAACGATAAGTCGCCTGGGTTCTGCTCGTGCAATGTCTTTAAGTTTTCCAGCGTAATATTACCGGTTAAATAACCCGAATCGTGATTGGTATACGCTTCTTCAACCGTGTTAAACTGAAGTTTTAACGCTTCGGCAGCTTCCTTTTTATGGCGAAGCAATACCTTTAATTCAACATCATTAGTCAGTTGCAGGTTCTCTTCACGGTATATTTTTTTATACTCGTAACGGTAATCGTAGCTTAGTGCAGAGATATCAGACAATACTGCCGATGCTGTAGGATACGATCCTGCACCACGGCCTACAAAAAAGTGGGTGTCGGCAAAACTGGTTTTAGTAATAATGCCGTTAAATACATCATCAACATTATATAAACGATCATCGGGCGTTACAAATTTTGGTATTACAAAAGCCGATAGTGTACCATCGGTACCTTTATAAGCCTGGGCAACCAGTTTAATTTTAAGGCCTTTTTCTTTAGCGTACTTTAATTCGAGTTCGCCAATGTTATTAATGCCTAAATTGAAGATATCTTCTGGTTTAGCAATATACCCAAACGAGTGGGCAAGTAGTATCAGTAATTTGTATTTAGCATCAAAACCACCAGTGTCTAATATCGGATTGCTTTCGGCAAAACCTTTTTCCTGGGCTTCTTTAAGCGCATCCTCATAACTAAGGTTTTCGCTAAACGTTTTGGTTAGTATGTAATTGGTAGACCCGTTTACTATACCCTCTATAGATTCTAAAAGGTCGTTATCATAGTACTCTTCCAAATTACGGATGATAGGCATACTTGCACAGGCCGCAGCCTCGTACAATAACGGTACGTTAAATTCTTTTTGCAATTGCAGTAATTCGGTAAAATGTTCAGCGATCATTTTTTTGTTCGCGCTAACTACCGCTTTACCTTTTCGCAATGCCGCAGATACTATTTCAAACGCCGCATCGGCATCATCAATAAGCTCAACAACTACATTAATGCTATCGTTATTTAAAATATCATCTTTGTCGAAGGTAAAATTGTCGGCACTAATGGCGCGCTCCTTGTTTTTATCCTTAACACAAATGCTTGTAATATTTGCCCTAAGAGCAGGGGTTTTTTGTAGTACTTCGTATAAGCCTAAGCCCACGCAGCCAAAACCAAATAACCCAATATTTAATTGTTTTCTAGACATGGAGGCGGGTGTTAAGCAGTTACAGCATCTTTATCTGCATTAGCAGTAACAGCCGCAGCAAACGCCTGTTGTAAATCTTCAATAAGGTCATCAGCATCTTCTAAACCGACCGATAAACGGATAAGGCTATCGGTTACACCAGCGCTGTATCTTTTTTCTACCGGGATCGATTTGTGTGTCATTTCAGAGGGTAGGCAACATAAGCTTTTTACACCACCAAGGCTTTCTGCCAGTTTGAATAGTTTAGTGCTCGACACAATTTTTGAAGCCAGTTCTTTATCATCAATTACTAAATCGAACGTTACCACACCGCCAAAGAATTTTAGTTGCTTTTTAGCAATATCATGGTTGTGGTGCGTAGGCAAGCCCGGGTAATAAACGTTTTTAATCAGTTTTTCTGTTTGAAGGTATTCCGCAACTTTTTGAGCATTTTCTGCATGTTGCTTAATACGAAGCGATAAGGTTTCGATACCACGGATTACTAACCAGCTGTCGAACGGGCCAAGTATAGCGCCCGATGCGTTTTGTACAAACTTAATTTTTGCACCAAGCTCTTCAGTAGCTGTAACCACAAGGCCGGCAATAAGGTCGCTGTGGCCAGAAATATATTTGGTAGCACTGTGTACCACAATATCGGCACCAAGGTTAAGCGGTTTTTGTGCAATTGGCGATGCGAAAGTATTATCTACACAAAGCAGGATATCGTTAGCTTTTGCAATTTTTGCTATCGCTTCAATATCAGATATTTTTAGGGTAGGGTTGGTAGGCGACTCTATCCAGATCAGTTTTGTTTTTGGGGTAACGGCATCGGCTACATTTTGTGCATTGGTAGTATCTACATATTTAATGCTGATACCAAATTTTTCGTATACATGGGTAAACAACCTAAAGGCACCACCGTAAATATCATCAACCGCAATAACTTCATCGCCAGATGATAGTAGTTTTATAACAGCATCTATAGCAGCAAGGCCACTGGCAAATGCATAACCGTTAGTTCCGTTTTCAAGTTGGGCAATGGTATCTTCAAGCACTTTACGGGTAGGGTTGTTGCTACGTGCATAGTCAAAACCTTTGTGTACGCCCGGTGCTTCCTGTACAAATGTAGATGTTTGGTAAATAGGCACCGAAATACTTCCGGTTAATGGATCGATAGGTAGGTTGTTCAGGATTGCAGTTTGCTCTTTCATTTTTTCTTGATTTTAGATTTTAGTAAACATTTCGTTCGTAAAAACTACTCAAAACCAGGTATCGGGAAAGGCATAAAACAAAAAATGCCTTCCCGATAAGTCAGAAAGGCATATAATATATTTGTGATGTATTATAAACAATTTCTAAACTTATCTTTCCCTCGCTTTCGCCAGGGTTGAATGTGGCACCTTATCCGTATAAATACGGACAGGTTGCCAAGACGTCATAGGGTCAAATCCCTCAGTCTTTCTGGATAAGAATAATCTTTTAAAGAACTTGCAGCAAAGGTACGGTACAATAAAATTAAATTCCAAATAAATTTTCGATTATTTTAAAAATTTATTTTTAATGTAGTTTAACTTGTTTAATTGCAGTGTTTTAATGTTTAAATTTTTCAATCTTAAATTGATAGTTTTATTTCTTCAACTGCGATAGCGTAATAAAAACGATGGCAACCAACGCTAAAAATATGCCAAGGTAATTAATTTTCGACAGCTTTTCTTTAAACGCAACTACGCCTACGAAGCTGCCCAAAACAATAACACCCATGTTCATTCCGGCAAAAACGGTTGATGGATTTTCGGCGAAAGCCTTATGTGCCCTCATATAAAAAAGAATGTTTCCAAAGTTGAAAATACCCACTAAAATACCAAATGCCAGGTTGATGATTTTTATTTTATGCTGTTTAAAAATAATGGCATACAAAGCATATAATACAGCCACTACCAGCGATCCGCAGAAAACTACAAAAAGCGATGTTGTGTATGGTATTTGCTTATACAACGCAACCTGTTTAAACAGTACGTCTACCGTGCCAAAACCCAGTAACACTAAAGTAGGGTATAACCATTTATTAGCCGATTTATCGGCTCTTTTGTATAGTATGAGTACCAATGCTGGTAGGCCAATTAATAACCCAATAAGTTTGTAATTATTAAAAGCTTCATGAAAAATAAGGCATGCGGCCAGTATGGGTATAAATAGCGATAGGCGTTGGGCAGCATCAGTCTTTACAATACCCATATGTTTGATAGAGAGCACCATTAACAACAATATTGTTGGCAATAATACAATAAGTGCTGTGTATAATGCCCATGGTGCGACTGGGGTAACATCGGTTATTTTAGGTTCAAAAAACAAATAGCAAAGTAGTAACGCAAAACCATAATTATACGTCGCAATTTGCGTGACTGATATCTTATATTTTCGTGCAACTTTAAAAATTACACCCACTAGAACGCTGCAAATAATGCTAAAAATAAGGTAGAGCATTGGTATAAATTGGTTTAGATGGTAAAAATAACAAATTGCATAATACTGCCGCCGTTAATTTGTATATTTGGGTAGCTATGATTTGTATTTGTTCTGAAAAAAAATACTATGATGAAAAAGATACTTTTTTTGTTACTCTTAATTGCGAGCATTGCACATGCCCAGGAAGATGCGTGGGTGTATTTTAAAGATAAGCCCGATGCTGCTTACTACATGGCAAATCCGCTCGAAATGCTTTCGCAAAAAGCGCTCGACAGGCGTACTAAACAGGGCATAGCATTAGATGATAAAGATGTACCAATCCATCCTGAATACATAACTACTATTACAAATACCGGCGGTGTAACAGTTATGGCAAAATCGAAATGGCTTAACGCATTGCATGTGCGGGGTAGCATTGCAACGCTGAGGTCGTTAGAACAACTATCGTTTGTTTTTGGAGTTGATTTTGCCGACAATAGTTTAGATACTCAGGGTAAACCGGCTAAAGAAAAACAGCTACAAAAGCCACAGCAACAGGCTGAAAAAGCACAAAAGCCGCAGGAAAATTTTAATTATGGTAGCTCATTAAACCAGATACAAATGCTAAATGGGCACTTGTTGCATGAGCACGATTTTACGGGTACAGGTATGACCATTGCGGTGCTCGATGCGGGTTTTCCCGGGGTAAATACAGCACAGCCGTTTACAAGATTATATAATAATAACCTTATAATGGGCGGCTATAATTTTGTTGACCGAACCAATAATGTTTATACCGGTGGTACACACGGTACTATGGTATTAAGTACCATGGGCGGTTATACAGAAGGGCAATTGGTGGGTACAGCACCCAATGCGGCTTATTATTTATTTATAACCGAAGATGTAAATAGCGAAAACCCGGTGGAAGAATCGTATTGGGTGGAGGCCGCCGAAACTGCCGATAGCCTTGGTGTTGATGTTATAAATACTTCGCTGGGTTATTTTGGTTATGATAATGATAATTACAGTTATACCTATGAAGATGTAAATGGCGAAACGGCTTTTATAACCCGTGGTGCTAACGTGGCGTTTACCCGTGGTATGATTTGCGTAACATCGGCGGGAAATTCCGGGGCGGGAAGTAATCCTAATATTGGTGTTCCGGCAGATGCTCCTAACACGCTTACTGTGGGAGCGGTAGATAGTGCACGGCAATATGTAGGCTTTAGCTCGATAGGGCCTACGTATGATATGCGGGTTAAACCCGATGTTATGGCGCAGGGATTATCGGATGTTTTATCTGATACCAGCGGTAACATAATTACGGCAAGCGGAACTTCGTTTTCCAGTCCGGTTACGGCAGGTTTAGTAGCGTGCCTGTGGCAGGCGTTACCCGATAAGACCAATGCCGAAATACTGCAACTTATAAGACAATCTGCCGATAGATACAACAATCCTAATGTACAGTATGGCTACGGTATACCTGATTTTTGGAAAGCAATCCAAACGGAATTAAGCGTTAGCGATTCAGATAAAAAGACGTTTCTATTATATCCAAATCCTGCAAAAAATACAGTGAATATAGCATTGCCTACAGGCTTTATTACTGCTGTGATTACCATTTATAATAGTTTAGGTCAGGTAGTTTTCAATAGAGATATTAACTCAGGCCAACCACAATTTTCTGTAGAAAATTTATCGTCAGGTATTTATAATTACAGGTTGCAATCAGGAACAATTTTACAAACTGGTAAGTTGATAAAAGAATAATTTTACATGAACAAAATAACACAACTTTTTAATATTCAATATCCTGTTATACAGGCAGGCATGATTTGGGCAAGCGGTTACAAACTGGCAAGTGCCGTAAGTAATGCAGGCGGTTTAGGTATTATTGGGGCGGGGTCTATGTACCCGGATGTGCTTAGGCAGCATATACAAAAATGTAAAAAGGCAACTGATAAACCTTTTGCGGTAAACGTACCCATGTTGTATCCTAACATCGAGGAGATCATGAATATTATAGTTGATGAAGGTGTGAAAATTGTATTTACATCAGCCGGTAACCCTAAAACGTGGACAGCCTTTTTAAAAGATAAAGGTATTACGGTAGTGCATGTGGTAAGTAGTGTAAAGTTTGCGCTTAAGGCGCAGGAGGCAGGCGTTGATGCCGTAGTTGCCGAAGGATTCGAAGCCGGAGGGCACAACGGGCGCGAAGAAACTACCACTTTTGCCCTGATCCCTATGGTTAAAGAAAAGCTGAGCGTGCCGCTAATTGCAGCCGGTGGTATTGCTACAGGTAGGGGAATGCTTGCCGCGATGGTGCTTGGTGCCGATGGCGTGCAAATAGGCAGTCGCTTTTTAGCAAGTACCGAATCATCATCTCACGAAAAGTTTAAGGAGATGGTAGTAGGCCTGCAGGATGGCGATACGCATCTTACGTTAAAAGAACTGGCTCCCGTAAGGCTTATAAAAAATAAGTTTTTTAATGATATTACAGCATTATATACTACATCGCCTAGTGTAGATGACTTAACTACTTTACTGGGCCGTGCCCGTGCTAAAAAAGGTATGTTTGAAGGCGACCTTGAAGAAGGTGAGTTAGAAATAGGCCAGATTGCGGGATTAATAAACGATATTAAACCTGCCGGTGATATCCTTCGGAAAATTATTGCCGATTTTGAAGCGGCGAAAAAAGAGATGATTAGTTTTTGAATTATTTAATCCCTAGTCTTTGATTTATTTACAGCAGTTTTAATAAGTTGAGTTATGAAATATAGCTGGCCAATTATATATATTATTACTGTAAGTAATAATATACCAGAAATAGTTTGTAGTAAACCAACATCATTATAAAGTTGTGATATAAAAAGGCTTTTTAGTGTAAATACAACAAACATTGGCAAGGATAGTGCTAAGTGGGCTATCCAAATCTTTCGTGATATAATTTGCTTTTTCCTGAGTATATATAAGTATCCTACACTCACTATAAACAACCAGGGTAATATAAAAGTATTGAATATGATTACAGGCGAAATTACATTGGTATGCCAACCGGGTATAATAGACGATGTGAGATCATAAAATGTAGGATTTATAAAAATATAAATTGTTGAAATAATTAAAAAAGCGATAATAATTTTCTTTGCCATATTAAATAGTTCTTTTAGCAATTTCACCAATTTTATAACTGGTGTAAGCAAGTAATGCAATAAGTAGAAATTGAATTAAGATTAAATAAAGCGGATTTGCAATGAAATTGTAAAATTCGATTTTTTGTGGAGCGGCACTCAATGGAGGATAAATTGCCCAACCTTCGTCTATAGATAATTTTTCATTGAAATAAATTGCAGCTGTCATTAATATAATTGACAATATAGCATAAGTAAGATAAATATAGTTACAGGGTTTGTTTGTGAATTTTAAAAAAAATGTTCTCATTAAATAGATACCAAATCCGTAAACTATAACTAAAGGCAATATGATATCTGTAGTACCGATACTATAAGCAGCTTCATGAAAATTGATGAGAAGACTTATTAAATTTAGTGATGTTAGTATGAGTGTGGTAATAACTGCTGCAATAAAAGGCAAGCAAAACCAAAGTGTTTCTTTTAAAATTCTGTTCATTGGTAATGGTTATTTGGGCACAATATATAAAAAAGGCGCTTTATTAAAGCGCCTTTTGATAATTATAGTTGAGGTTAAAACTTATTCTCTACTTCTGCGGCCTGTAGCATTAGGTAATGCAAATCGGTGTTTTTTACGAAAGGTTTAAGTAATTCGCTACCGGGGCCAAACATGGCAAGATTAACATAATCGGCACTATGGTCCATACTTATCCAACCGACTGATGTGTTTTTTTGCTGCATTTGCGAGAAGGTTTTAAATGGCAGCTTTTTGTAATTGTATAAACCACCGTCTTCTTTATGTATACCATCATAATAGCTTAATACTGTTTTGGCATCCTCTTCGGTAATGGATTTACCGTTGGCAGCTTCCACTATTTCACGTACTTGTGCTATTGTGTTTGTTGGTTTAATATCGTTAAGCAGCCACTCATTAGTATGTGTAAATTTCTGAATGCTGTCAAAATTAGCATTAGCATCTTTACCATAAATTACACCGGGATTGGCATTGCCATGATCTGTAGTAATAATAACAAGGGTTTCTTTGTCTTTCTCTGCAAAATCAATAGCTACTTTAATAGCTTCATCAAACGCTACCTGATCGTACAACAAAGCACCAATGTCATTAGCGTGTGCGCCCCAGTCTACCTTTCCACCCTCAATTTGTAGTACAAAACCATTTTTATGGCTTTTCATACGATCTATAGCTTTTTGAGCCATTTCGGCAAGGGTAGGGGTGTCTTTAGTAAGTTTTGGATCGTTTTTACGGTCAAGGCTGTATGGCAAAGCATCATCGGCAAAAACGCCGAGTATTTGTTTATCGTTACCGGCAGCCATCATTTCGTCGCGATTGCGTACTATTTGCCAGCCTTTAGCTTTATAATCAGCATACACATCTTTTTTATCTTTACGAATAGTTGGGCTAAAGTAGTTATTACCCCCGCCCATCATAATATCAAAGCCAAGTTTGTGGTAGTCTTCGGCAATATCTTCCTGTGCGTTACGGCTATCGTTATTTACGCAAAAGCCCGCAGGGGTAGCGTGGGTAATAGGTACCGTTGTAACACAGCCCGCCATTTTACCCGCTTTTTTAAATTTTTGCCATATTGGTAAATATTTTTCGCCGTTAGGGCCTACATTAAGTACGCCGTTTTTTACACGAACACCACCACCCCATGATGATGATCCTGCAGAAGAATCGGTTACAATAGAGCTGGCCGAAGCGGTATCCATAAGCGCCTGGCTTATGCGGCTGTCTCTATAAAGCTGTAGCCAGTTACTGCCTTTACCGGTTTTGCGGCTAAGGTATAAATCGGCCATGTTAAGCGTGCCGGTACTCATACCATCGGCCACCATAAAAATAATATTTTTGGCCTTTTTGTTTTTATCTAAACTATCGAGATTTAAAATATTTGCCGAACCACTTAAAGGGCTAAGCAGGGTAGTGCCTAATGTAAAAAGCGAACCGTTGCGGAAGAATTTTCTCCTGTTCATTATAATAGTGTTTTGCCAAAGGTAAAAACTATAATTAATATGAAACAGGCTGCTAAATTATTTCGTGGTTAATTAACACAATAATATTTTAATTACAATTTAAAAGTAAATCCGTCAGACACTTTCGATTTGTATTTTACTTCGTCAAAAGTGTAAAAGAAAGATCCTTTGCGCGATGAGTTCATATCTTTCTCCTCGGTTTTAAGTAAAATATCGAGCGCGTTTATTTTATTAATAAAGTTACGCTTGTCCAGTTTTTCGCCTAAAATAGCTTCATACAACATTTGCAGTTGCTTCATGGTAAATTTTTCTGGCAGTAGCTCAAAACCAATTGGTTTGGTAGATGCCCTGTAGCGCAAGCGGCTCATAGCATTTGCTACCAGTATATTATGGTCGAAAATTAAATCAGGCGCTTCATTAATATTAAACCATGATGCCGAATAGTTTTCATTAATTTCCGCAGTATGCTCCATAATATTAATAAGTGCGTAGTACGATACAGATACTGTTCTTTCAACCGGGTCACGATCGAGCGTACTGTAGGTGCGCAGCTGTTCCATGTAAACGTTGTCTAGCCCTGTTAACTGGTTAAGTACCCGTACAGCAGCATCGCCCAATGTTTCATCGCTCTTTAAAAAGCCCCCCATAAGTGACCAACGGCCCATTTCGGGTTCAAAATTTCGCTTAATCAGCAAAATTTTCAGGTCTTGTTTATCAAATCCAAAAATTATACAGTCTACCGCGAGTAGTACTTTTACCTGATCACTATAGTTTTCCATATATTATAAAAAGCAGCAAGATACTAACTATGATATTAACCTGCAACAGTTTTAATAATAAGTGTATAATGTGTATTTAATAGCCAACAACGTTGTAGTGATGTGGTGTTGATAATTATTTTGTATTATAATTTCACTTTTATGAAATTTAATTTGTTTTTTTTGGAAAAGATTAACTAAATTTGGAAGTGTTAAAAATACATTTATAAAATTGTTGCATTTAGTACTGCTAACTATAAAATACCCAATTTAAAAACCCATTTATTGTATGAAATTACTGTACACATTTACTTTTTTTGTTGCTAGTGTTTGCTCGCTATCGGCACAAAAATCATCTATTACTATCACAAAGCAGGATAATGCTCCTGTTATCAGCAAACATATTTATGGCCATTTTGCCGAACATTTAGGGCGCTGTATTTATGATGGCTTTTATGTGGGCGAAAACAGTAAAATACCTAATACTAATGGTGTACGTAACGATATTATTGTTGCCCTTAAAGATTTAGGCATACCTAACCTGCGCTGGCCGGGCGGCTGCTTTGCAGACACCTACCACTGGAAAGACGGTATAGGCCCAAAAGGCGAAAGGCCCGCAATGGTTAACCAATGGTGGGGCGGAACTACCGAGGATAATAGTTTTGGTACACACGACTTTTTAGACCTTTGTGAAACCCTGGGTACAGAGCCTTACCTGGCTGCAAACGTAGGTAGCGGTACTGTAAAAGAATTTACAGACTGGGTGCAATATGTAAACCATAGCGGCAAAAGCCCAATGGCAGATTTAAGAAAAAAGAACAACAGGGATAAAGCCTGGGGTGTGAGTATTTGGGGTGTAGGTAACGAAATGTGGGGTTGTGGCGGTAACATGACTCCGGAGTATTATGCCAACCTTTTTAAACAATACTCAACCTTTATGGCCGACTGGCAAAATACAGGTAAGCTTTTCCGTATAGCATCGGGCGCTAACGTTGCCGATTACCATTGGACGGAAGTGCTTATGCGCGACATTCCTAAAAACTTGATAGAAGGTGTGGCACTACACTCATATTCATTTGTTACATGGGAAAAGAAAGGATCATCGACTAAGTTTGATGAGCAACAATATTTTACTACCATGCAAACCGCCCTTAAAATGGAAGAGCTGGTTACCAGGCATAGTGAGATAATGGATAAATATGATGCTGCTAAAAAAATAGCACTTATTGTAGATGAGTGGGGCGGATGGTATGATGTGGAAGAGGGCACAAACCCTGGATTTTTATATCAGCAAAACACCATGCGCGACGCTATGATTGCAGGTACAACCTTAAATATATTTAATAACCACAGCGACCGCGTGCGTATGGCCAACCTGGCACAAACAGTAAATGTGTTACAGGCAGTTATATTAACTAAAGGCGATAAAATGCTGCTTACGCCTACGTATCATGTTATGCATTTATACAAAGTGCACCAGGATGCTAAACTGTTGCCTATAAAACTTACATCGCCAGAATATAAGTTTGGTAATGAAACGCTTCCTGCCATATCAGCATCGGCATCAGTTAAAGATGGTAAAACACACATTTCTTTAGTAAACATTCATGCTAAAGATAAAATTACAACAGAGGTTAACCTTGAGGCATTAAACCTTAAAGATTTTACAGCAAAAATACTAGTATCGCCTAAGCTGCAGGATCATAACACATTCGAAAATCCTAACGCAATTACACCTAAAGAGTTTAAAGATTTTAAATTAAAAAAAGGAGTACTTACGGTAACATTACCACCGTTTTCGGTAGTGGTTTTTGAGGCTAAATAAGGTCATTTTAATTATAGTAACATAATAAAAAGATGAAAAGAGTTGCACTGGTTTTAATAAATACTTTTTTAGTGTTTTCGTATACAGCTAACGCACAAAGTAGTAAGGCTTCAAAAAAAGTAGTTGAAAATAACCCTATTATAAAAGATAAATATACGGGCGACCCTGCAGCTATGGTCTATAAAGATTCGGTATACCTATATGCCGGGCATGACGAAGCGCCAAACGATTTCAATTTTTATAAAATGAATGAGTGGCTGGTTTATTCATCGGCCGATATGGTACATTGGAAAGAGCACAAAGTGCCCCTAAAAACCACCGATTTTAAATGGGCTAAAGGCGATGCTTGGGCAGCACAGGTTATAGAACGCAAGGGTAAGTTTTACTGGTATACTACCGTTACCCATGCCACCGTTCCCGGTAAAGCAATTGGTGTAGCAGTTTCTAACTCGCCATTAGGGCCTTTTAAAGATGCACTTGGCAAGGCACTTATTACTAATGATATGACCAAGCAAACCCAAATTGACTGGGATGATATAGATCCTACCGTTTATATAGATACCGATGGTCAGGCTTATTTATACTGGGGTAACACCGTTTGCCATTATGTAAAGCTTAAAGAAAACATGACAGAGGTTGATGGCGATATACAAATTGTAAACCTGCCTAATTATACCGAAGCCCCGTGGATACACAAACACGGCGACTGGTATTACCTTTCATACGCTTACCAGTTTCCGGAGAAAATTGCTTATGCAATGAGTAAAAAAATTACGGGCCCATGGGAATACAAAGGCATATTAAATGAAATTGCCGGTAACAGTAATACAAACCACCAATCGATTATCGATTTTAAAGGCAAATCTTATTTCATTTACCATACCGGCGCAATTCAGCCTAGCGGAGGTAGTTTTAGACGATCGGTTTGTGTGGACAGGTTATATTACAATGCAGATGGAACTATGAAGCGCATAGTAATGACTACCGAAGGTATACAGCAATAAAATGAAGTTACATATAAGAGTTTTAGTTTGGGTTATTTTAGTTTATGGCAATGCTTTTTCGCAGAAAGCATTGCCTTTAAACGATACTATGGTGCACGACCCGGTAATGATAGAACAGGACGGAACGTACTACATTTTTTGTACCGGCCGTGGCATAGCCATGTTTACCAGCAATGATATGAAAACATGGCAGCCTTTAAAGCCCATTTTTGAAACTGCGCCGTCATGGGTGGCAGGTGTAGTACCTAAGTTTGATAATCACATTTGGGCTCCTGATGTTTCGTTTCATAACGGGCAATATTATGTGTACTATTCGGTATCGGCATTTGCCAAAAACACATCGGGCATAGGTTTGGTTACCAATAAAACACTTAACCCGGCTGATAAAAATTATAAGTGGGAAGACCACGGTATTGTAATACAATCAGTACCTAACAGAGATTTATGGAATGCTATAGATCCCAATCTTATTTATGACGAAAATAATACACCGTGGCTGGCTTTCGGCTCCTTTTGGGATGGACTTAAAATGGTGAAATTAAGCGCCGATTTACAATCGGTAGCGCAGCCGGAAGAATGGTATACCATTGCAAGGCGCGAGCGCAGCTTTAAGCTGGATGATACAGATCCGGGAGATGCTGCCCTTGAAGCGCCTTTCGTATTTAAAAAAGGCGATTATTATTACCTGTTCCTGTCGTGGGATTTATGCTGCCGTGGCGATAAAAGTACTTACAAAGTAATGGTAGGCCGCAGTAAAAGCGTACATGGCCCTTATACAGATGCTGCAGGAAAACCGTTAAACGAAGGTGGTGGTACATTAGTTATCGAGGGAAATAAAAACTGGTATGGGGCAGGGCACAATAGTACCTATACTTTTAAAGGGAAAGACTATATGGTTTTTCATGCCTACGAAGCCGCGCAGAATGGTGCTCCTAAACTAAAAATTAAAGAAATAACCTGGAAAAATGAATGGCCAACGGTAACCCCAATGGACTAAATATAACAATACCATGAATAAATTTAAAAGCATAAGCCTTATTGCCATTGCTATAGCAATAGCGGCATGTTCTAACACAAAAAAAACGGTTGACACTGGTAAGGCAAACCTAACAGCGCCATCTGAACAAACATTGCAAATTGCGGGTTACCCAATACAACCTGTAGATATTAGCCATGTAAAAGTTACCGATGATTTTTGGTTGCCCATTATTAAACGCACCCAGGAAAAAACCATTGAATATGCTATAAAAAAATGTAGTGAAGAGGGCAGGTTCGAAAACTTTTTAATAGCGGGCGGTGTTAAGCAGGGCACCGTGCGCGGGCAAATGCCTTTTGATGATTCTGATGTTTACAAAATAATCGAAGGGGCATCAAATTCATTAATAAGCGCGCCTAACCCTAAGCTGGAAGTGTTGTTAGATTCGCTGATATCTATTGTAAAAATAGGTCAGGAAAAAGATGGTTACCTAACTACATGGCGCACCATTAACCCGGCAAAACCACCAGCCGACTGGGTAAAGGTAGATAAAGGTGTACGTTGGGAATACATGAACATGAGCCACGAAGAGTATAATGCAGGCCATATGTACGAGGCCGCCGCAGTGCATTACAGGGCTACCGGCAAGCGTAACTTTTTAGATATAGCTTTAAAAAATGCCGACCTGTTTGTAAGAACTTTTGGCGATGGACCAGATAAAATTCATGCAGTGCCCGGCCACGAAATCATCGAAACAGGATTAATAAAACTGTACCAGATTACCGGTAAAGATGATTATTTAAAGCTTGCTAAATACTTCTTAGATCATAGGGGCGACCCATCTAAAAAAGAAAATTATGGCGAGTATGCGCAGGATCATAAACCCGTGGTACAGCAAGATGAGGTAGTGGGCCATGCCGTGCGTGCCGTGTACCTGTATGCGGGCATGACCGATATTGCCGCTATTTATAAAGACCAGGCCTATCGTTCTGCGGTTGATAAACTGTGGAATAATATGGTAGAGAAAAAAATATACATAACCGGTGGTATTGGCGCAAGGCACGATGGCGAAGCTTTTGGTGCTAATTATGAGCTGCCTAACCTTACAGCTTATAATGAAACCTGTGCGGCTATAGGCAGTGTGTACTGGAACAACCGCCTTTTTAATTTAACGGGCGATGTTAAGTATAACGATGTGTTAGAACGCACTATGTACAACGGATTAATCTCAGGAATATCATTAGCGGGTACCGAGTTTTTTTACCCTAACGCGCTTGAAGCCGATGGTAAATACCAGTTTAACCGTGGCTCATGCACCCGCCAGGGATGGTTCGATTGCTCATGCTGCCCAACAAACCTTATCAGGTTTATTCCTGCAATACCAGGATTAATTTATGCGCAGCAAAAAGATATACTATATGTAAATCTTTACATGTCTAACAAAGCCGATGTTACGCTTCAAAATAATAAAGTAAAAGTTGCCCAGGAAACTTCATACCCTTGGAATGGTAAAGTTAAGCTATCGGTTAACCCTGAAAAAGAAGGCAGCTTTACAGTTAAAATGCGTGTTCCGGGCTGGGCGCGTAATGAGGTTATGCCTGGCGGTTTATACAGTTATGCTACAACATCTGCGGCAGTGCCTACAATTACTATTAACGGTAAAAAGGCAGACATTCCCGTGGCCGATGGTTATTTTACAATAAACCGTACCTGGAAAAAGAATGATATGGTTGAGGTAAACTTCCCTATGGAAGTGCGTGAAGTTGTAGCCAGCGATAAAATAAACGATGATATAAATAAAGTATCGTTAGAGTATGGCCCGCTTGTTTATGCTGTAGAAGAGGCAGATAACGCTAAAGATTTTGCAGGCATCAACATAAATAAAGCAACGCAGTTTGGTGTAAAACACAAACCCGAAATGCTTAAAGGTATCTATACCATTGAAGGTGCTACGGGGACAAAAAAATTCACAGCGATACCTTATTACTCATGGTCGAACCGTGGTGTAGGTAAAATGGAAGTATGGATACCGGAAACTACCAATAAAAAATAAGCATTTACTAAAGCTAAACCAATAAATGAAAACAAGTTTTTTAAATACTGTAGTTCTTTCGGCACTGGTGCTGGCGGGTACTATTACAACGGCAACAGCCCAGGAAAAGAAACCGGTACAAAATAAATATGTGCTTGATTTTAAAGATACAGGCGTTAAAATACAACCTACTATGTATGGTATCTTTTTTGAAGATATCAACTTTGCGGCTGATGGTGGCTTATATGCCGAGCTAGTTAAAAACCGGTCGTTCGAGTTCGATTTGCCATTAATGGGTTGGGAACAGCCTAATAGCGATAAGCATAAAACTAACGACAATTCCGGCTACGCCGATGCTATAGAATCGGGTCACGCTACCAACAAACATTTTTGCCGAGTACAGGTAAAAAACGATAAAGGCTATAGCTTGGTTAACGAAGGTTTTAGAGGTATAGGTGTTAAAGCGAGTGAATTATACAATGTTTCTGTAATGGCTGCGAACCAGGAAGGGAACATATCAAAAATAAAATTCCAGTTTATAGATGCTGCCGGTGCTGTGATAGGCGAAACCAGCGTGAGCCCATCGGGTAAAGACTGGAAAAAATATACTGCTCAAATAAAGGCTTCTAAAACAGAAGCTAAGGGTAAACTTAAAATTACGTTTGAAGGTAAAGGAACGGTCCATATGGATATGGTTTCTATCTTCCCGAAAGAAACCTGGAAAAACAGGCCAAACGGTATGCGTAAAGATCTGGCTCAGAAATTATACGACCTTAACCCAGGCTTTCTTCGTTTCCCTGGCGGATGTATTGTTGAAGGCAGAATATTAGAGCAGCGTTACCAATGGAAAAAATCGGTTGGGGCTGTTGAAGATCGTGAAATGATCATCAACCGTTGGAATACTGAGTTTGAGCACCGCCCAACACCCGATTATTTCCAGACGTTTGGTTTAGGATTTTTTGAGTATTTCCAGTTAGCTGAAGATATTGGCGCAGAGCCGTTACCGGTTTTAAGCTGTGGTATTGCATGCCAGTTTAATACAGGGGAAATGGTGCCAATGGCAAATTTAGATCCGTACATTCAGGATGCTATCGATCTTATTGAGTTTGCAAACGGCAGTACAACTTCTAAATGGGGTAAACTACGTGCCGATATGGGTCATCCGGAATCATTCAATATGAAATTTATTGGTGTTGGTAACGAACAGTGGGGCCCCGATTATATTGAGCGTTATAAAGTGTTCGAAAAAGCCATTCATGCTAAATACCCTAACATCAAAATTGTATCAGGCAGTGGGCCTTTCCCTGACGGTGAATATTTTGACTATGGATGGAAAGAACTTAAAAAATTAAATGCACAGGTTATTGATGAGCATTTTTACAATAAGCCGGAATGGTTTAAAGCCAATGCTACCCGTTATGATAAATACGACCGTAAAGGGCCAAAAATATTTGCTGGAGAATATGCGGCACAAAGTGTAGCTATTGCAAGTGCAGAGAACAAAAACAACTGGGATTGTGCCCTTGCCGAAGCTGCTTTTATGACAGGCCTTGAGCGTAATGCTGAAGTTGTTAATTTAACATCTTATGCGCCGTTATTTGCACACGTTGATGCCTGGCAGTGGACACCAGACCTTATTTGGTTCAATAATTTAGAGTCGTATGCTACGCCTAACTATTATGTGCAGCAAATGTATGCGCAAAATCCCGGAACAAATTTAATAAGTGTTACAGCAGGTGGTAAAGCAGTTACAGGCCAGAACGGTATGTATGCAACTGCTGTTACAGATAAGACTACTAAAGAGGTTATTATTAAAATAGTAAACACTACAGCTAACGCTCAAAAAGCCGACTTTACGGTTAAAGGCAGTAAGCTTGGAGTGCATGGTAAAATGACTACGCTTAAAAGCGACAACCTTTCGGGGGAGAACTCTTTTGGTAAGGAAACTATCAGCCCTAAAGAATCGTCTATCAGCCTGAAAAGTAATGCTATTGTTGCAGAAATACCAGCGTATTCGTTTGTGATTATAAAAGCTAAAATGCAATAAAAATAAATAAGTGTATATTTTTACACTTATTAAATTTTGTATGCTATATTTGCGGTAATAAAAATTAATATAACGGTTGCGTTGATCCTGTTTCGACATTGAAAAACAGGATCAGGGTGACGTAGAAAAGCAAGTTTGAGATGAAAAAATATGTAATAGGTTTAGACTATGGTACCGATTCTGTTCGTGCCGTACTTATTGATACCGAGAATGGTGCAGAACTGGCATCTGAAGTACACATGTACCAACGCTGGAAAAAAGGCATGTACTGCGACCCGCAAAGCAACCGTTTCAGGCAGCACCCTTTAGACCATATTGAAGGTTTAGAGAATACTATTAAATCGGTGGTGTCTACCAGCGAAGTTAATCCGGAATCGGTAGTAGGTATTTGTATAGATACTACAGGTTCGTCGCCCATTCCTGTTGCTCAGGATGGTACTCCGCTTGCCTTGGTGAAAGGTTTTGAAGAAAACCCTAACGCCATGATGATTTTGTGGAAAGACCATACATCAATAAAAGAAGCGAACGAAATTAACCATCTTGCTGCCTCTTGGGGTGGTGAAGATTTTACCAAATTTGAAGGTGGAATTTATTCTTCAGAATGGTTTTGGGCAAAAATTTTGCACATTGCAAGAGAAGATGCAGCGGTTAAAAACGCGGCTCATACCTGGATGGAGCATTGCGACCTTATGACGTATTTGCTTATAGACGATAAAGATTTAAAATCATTCAAACGCAGCCGTTGTGCGGCAGGGCACAAAGCCATGTGGCATGAAAGCTGGGATGGTTTACCATCTGAAGAATTTCTTAGTCAGCTACACCCATACTTAGCTACGCTTCGTAATAATTTATATAACGAAACCTACACATCTGATGTTGTTGCGGGTAACCTTAATGCCGAATGGGCTGCAAAATTAGGACTTACAACCAGTACGGTTGTAGCAGTAGGTACTTTTGATGCGCACTCTGGTGCGGTAGGTGCTAAGGTAGATGAGAATGTTTTGGTACGTATTATGGGTACTTCTACCTGCGATATCATGATATCTCCATCGGAAGTTATCGGTACTAAAACCGTAAAAGGTATTTGCGGACAGGTAGATGGTTCTGTGATTCCGGGTCTTATTGGTTTAGAAGCAGGACAGTCGGCTTTCGGCGATGTACTGGCTTGGTTTAAAGACATCCTTTCTTGGCCGGTTGATAACCTGGTTATGAAATCGGACATTCTTACGGCCGACCAAAAACAAAAACTGCAGGTAGAAATAGACAATAATTTTATACGCACATTAACAGCACAGGCGGAGAACATTCCATTATCGGAAGCGATCCCTGTAGCGTTAGACTGGGTTAATGGCCGCCGTACTCCGGATGCTAACCAGGAACTTAAAAGCGCTATGACCAACCTTTCATTAGGTACAAAAGCACCACACATTTTTAAAGCTTTGGTAAATGCTATTTGCTTTGGTTCTAAAATGATCGTAGACCGTTTTGAGTCGGAAGGTGTAAAAATCAATGCCGTTATAGGTATTGGTGGTGTTGCAAGAAAGTCGCCATTTATTATGCAAACACTTGCTAACGTGCTTAACATGCCTATTAAAGTGGCAGAGAGCGACCAGGCTCCGGCATTGGGCGCAGCTATTTATGCGGCTGTTGCGGCTGGTGTATACAGCGATGTTATACAGGCAAGTAAAATAATGGGTAGTGATTTTGAGGCAGAATACTTCCCACAAACAGACCAGGTAAAAAAATACGAAGTGCTATTGCAGTCGTACCAGGATTTAGGCAACTTTGTAGAAACCGTAGTAAAATCAAAAAATTATGAGTTCCAGCTATAAAAGCCTTAAAGAAGAATGCTATGAAGCGAACATGCAGCTCGATGCATTAAAGCTTGTTATATATACATTTGGTAACGTGAGCGCGGTAGACAGGTCTAAAGGCTTGTTTGCTATAAAGCCAAGCGGTGTGCCTTATGAAATTTTAAAGCCCGAAGATATTGTTATTGTTGATTTTGATAACAATATTGTTGAAGGGAGTATGCGTCCGTCGTCCGACACTAAAACGCATGCTTATTTATACAAGCATTGGGAGAAGATAGGCGGTATTGCGCACACGCATGCAACGTATTCGGTAGCATGGGCACAATCACAGCGTGATATCCCTATATTTGGTACTACGCATGCTGATCACTTAACAGCAAATATCCCTTGCGCGCCACCAATGGCAGATGCTCTAATACAAGGTAACTACGAGCACAATACCGGTATCCAGATTTTGGATTGCTTTAAAGAAAAAGGCCTGAGTTATGAAGAGGTAGAAATGGTATTGCTGGGTAACCACGGGCCATTTACCTGGGGTAAAAATGCTGCAAAAGCAGTGTATAACAGTAAAGTTTTAGAGGCTGTAGCCGAAATGGCTTACTTAACCCTGCAAATAAATCCGGCGGCACCAAGGCTTAAAGATTCGCTTATTAAAAAGCATTACGACCGTAAACACGGTACTGATTCGTATTACGGACAAAGCTAAAATTTAAACTATTTGCCTTTAGGCGGTTAAAAAGTACCTGTAAAATAATAACTTTACGGGTAACAAATTAAACAAACCAATACAATGAAAGTTTTAAAATCAAGTATTTGCCTATTGCTTTGCAGTGCTATGCTGTTAAGCTGTAAGGAAACCAAAAAGGAAGAAACGGTAACTACCGAGGCTGCAGCTAACGCAACTACTGCCGAAGCAGGATCTGTTACAAAATCAGATTATGCTACCACTAAAGATGGCGTGAAGATTGAAAAGTATACCCTAAAAAATGCTAATGGCATGACCATGGAAGTAATTACCATGGGTGGCGATATCCTTAGCCTTACCGCTCCTAATAAAGATGGTAAGTACGAAGATGTAGTGTTAGGCTACACCACTCCTGATTATTACCTTAACGGCAACCCGTACTTTTTTGGCGCTATTATAGGCCGTTATGGTAACCGTATTGCTAAAGGTAAATTTTCTTTAGATGGTAAAGAGCACCAGCTTACTGTAAACGACGGGCCAAACTCACTGCACGGTGGTAAAGGTTTCTTTGGTAAAGTATGGGCAGCTGAAGAAGTTAAAGGTGACAACCCTTCGCTTAAATTAAGCTACACATCTAAAGATGGCGAAGAAGGGTACCCTGGTACTTTAAAAACTGTAGTTACGTACACGCTTACTAAAGACAATGCTGTTGAAATTAAATACGAGGCAGAAACCGATAAAAAAACCATTGTTAACTTAACGCAGCACTCGTACTTTAACCTATCTGGTAATTTTAGCAATACTATTTTAGACGAAGAGCTGGAGCTTAAAGCGGGTAACTTCCTTCCGGTAGATGCTACACTCATACCAACCGGCGAACTTAAAGCAGTTGCAGGTACACCATTTGATTTTACTACAGCGAAACAAATTGGTAAAGACATTAATGTGACCGATGACCAGCTTAAAAAAGGCGGTGGTTTCGACCATTGCTGGATTTTTAGCGATAACGTAAAAACAGTACGCGAAGTAGGTAGTTTATACCACAAAGCATCTGGCCGCTTTATGCAAATTTATACAGATCAGCCTGCTATACAGTTTTACAGCGGTAACTTTATAGACGGAACTAAGGATAGTAAATCGGGTGGGAAATACCAAAAACGCAGTGGCCTGTGTTTAGAAACACAACATTATCCAGATGCGCCTAACCAGCCTAAATTCCCATCAACTGTTTTAAGCCCTGGAGAAAAATACAGCACAACTACTACTTATAAGTTTTCTGTTAAGTAGTTATAAAATTTTGTTTGGGTTAGTTATTTAAGTTTGGGTTACTTATTTACTAATGGGCCGGCCTCTTTTAGAGGCCGGTTTTTTTTATGTCCGTTTCCCTGTAGAGACGCACTGCGTGCGTCTCATTGAATATCGGTTACATCAGGTTAGACGCACGCAGTGCGTCTCTACAAGCAAATGCGTAATGGTTGATTACAATAAAAAAGCCTGTCTAAATACATAGACAGGCTTTCATAATTTATATGCTAACAGGAATTAAAACTTCATGACAAATCCGCCGTAAGGCTTAAACTTAACGGTAGTTTTCCCAGGTTTTACAACCGTTTTATCAAATAATGATGTTGCACCATCGGTAATCATATAACCGTCTTTTTTAATAAAACTCAGGTCTATGCTAAGTTCCTTAGCTTTGTTTTCGCCATTAATGGCGGTGATAAACCAAGTATTGCCCTTTCTGCGCGCCATAACCACATCTTTACCGGGGAAGCCAGCCAGTAGTTTCGACTCATCCCAATCGGTATGAATGTCCTGAAGATACGTTTTTACATAATCCGGCATTTTAGCCATCCCTTCAGGAATCTCGGCTAAATGCTGCACACCCGATAAAAACAATGTTGGCAACGCCAGTTCGAAAGCGCTGGTAGTTCTTCGATTAATGTTAGGTATTTTATCGAGCGCCATTGGCGTAAAATCCATTGTTTCGAAAAGGTTCCGTGTAAACGGAATGGTCGCACAATGGCTTGGTGCTAAATCAGCCACTTCCTGAGAAAATGTAATAAACTCAAAGCCTTTAATAGCTTCAGCCGTCATTAAGTTAGGGTAGGTACGTTGCCAGCCTCTTGGCAGGGTAGCTCCGTGAAAATTAATTAGTATTTTGTGTTTGGCAGCAGCCTCTAAAATATCGTGGTAATAGGCAATCATCGATTGGCCATCGCCACCAAAAAAGTCGATTTTAACACCTGCAATACCCCAGTCGGCTAACTTTTTAAATTCGGCTTCTCGGCTGGCTGCGGTTAAAAATTTATCTTTTGGAGTATACTTTACCGTATTCCAAGTTCCGGCAGAATTGTACCATAAAATAAGCTTTACATTTCGCTTATTACCATAAGCAATAAGCTCTTTAATTTTAGCCTCGCCTATTCGCGTATCCCAGTCGGCATCAATTAGGCAATACGGCCATTTCATATCCTGTGCATAATCAATAAACTGCTTCGTAGTCTCGTAGTTAACTGAATTATCTTTTAAAATCGCCCAACTCCAGGATGAGATTCCCGGTTTAATGTACGATGTATCTGTAGTTGTTGCTTTAGCAGCCAAGTCTGTACCCAGAGTAGAATTTGTCACCGTCGCTAAGTCGCCAATAGCAATAATGCGCCATGGGGTTTCCCAAGGTAGTTTAGCTTCAGGGTTAAGAGCAGCCGAATCACTAAAAGTTTCTTTAGGTTGAGGAAAAACCACTTTAATGGCTTTCATACCTTCATCATACTTTAAATGGGTGCCGCAGTAATTCCTGCCCAGATTGGTTTCAGATACTGCCATAAAAACATCTCCCTCCTTAAATAAGGCAGGATATACCCAACCTTCACCAGTAGGTGAAGGAGCATTAACAGCAACATCAAGTTGGTAGTTTTCTTCGTAAGACGGGTTGGTATGTTCCCAGCCTGTTTTGGCTTTGCTCATTGGCTGTAGCCAGGCTTTTGCGGTAGGTTTAAAATTATACGAAGTTTTTTCTTCGGTAACGTATTTTACATCGGTTGATGTTTCCGGGAATTTGTATTTAAACGCAACACCATCATCAGACACGTTAAAAACAATATCCATTTGCTTGCCATTCTTGTTTTCAAGATGCAGCATTTTTTGGTTGGCGCTATATTTTATGTCTTTCTTTTTGCCATAAAGCAGGTTGTACGAATCGGTTATCTTTTCTGAATCGGATATTGATTCTACTTTTAAGTCAATAAAGAAATTTTCATCTTTTCTAATCAATCCCACAAGTGATGTATCTATAACGACTGCTTTATCTTTTTTAACTAAATACCAGGCCTGGTGTTTTTTGTTTACACCAAAATCTACACTAAGGCTTTGGTCAGGGCTTACTACGTTGTCGTTATTTTTAGGATTAGATGAGCACGAGGCAAGTAATACTAGTAACGCGCCCCTGCAATACTGTTTTATCATTTTATAAGTGTTTATGTTACATTTATAAAAGTATTAAAATATAGGTGACTACAAAAACGTTTTCGTAGATTTTTAGTTAAAAATAGAAATGAGCTACTTTTAATGAAGAAGTTTACAGTCTCGCAGCAAATATAGTGTTGAGAGACTGAAGTATAGTTCTTTTAAATAATGATAATATGTAAGATTAACTACTGCTTATATTTTTGCTTTAGATGAAAACAGCACTACGCAAACGCCCATAGCCACTAAAAACAGGAAGGCTATTTTTAAGGTAAATAGTCCGGAGAGGAAACCTATTACAGGCGGACCCACTAAAAATCCGGTAAAGCTAATAGTAGATACAGCGGCAATAGCAGCGCCGGGTTTCATGGTAGTCGATTTTCCGGCGGCGCTGTAAACCATAGGCACTACCGATGATATACCTGCACCAACAAACATAAAACCTACAATAGCAGGCCATAGAGTTGGGAATACCACGACAGTTAAAAGACCTACAGCACTTAATGCACCACTAAGTTGCAGCGTAGTTTTAAGGCCAAATTTGTGCGAAAACCAGTCGGCAACAAAACGGCCGCCTGCCATAGTGCACATACCGGCCGTGTATCCGGCACCAATCCAGGCATCTTGAGCCAGTACAATTTTTTTAAAATAAATAACGCTCCAGTCAAACATGGCACCTTCAACCACCATAGAGCAAAAGGCGATAAGGCCAAGTGTAATTAGCGAAGCATCGGGCTTTACAAAAGCGGGGCCGGTAGCCTCTGGGCTGTGATCCTGGTGCAGGTAACGCCAGCTGATTATTATTGTAATTATAGTAACAGCAGCAATAATTATAAAATGGGGGGCAGGGGGTATATGTTGACCAATCATAAACGTGCCAATACCGGCACCTAAAAATCCGGCAAGGCTCCACAATCCGTGAAAAGATGCCATTATGGGTTTGGGATACATTTTTTCGGTGGCTACCGCTTGTGTGTTAACCGATATATTGGTTGCATTACTAGCCAGCCCAAAAATAACAAGGCAGCCTACTAACAAAGCAATATTATTTGCTAAACCTAAACAAATTAGCGATATGCCATATAAACCTAACGCGGCTGCCAGTACTTTGCGGCTACCTATTTTAGTAACCGCCCAGCCAGAGAGGGGTAATGACAGCATTAAGCCAACAGGCAAGGCAAATAACACCGCGCCAAGTTGGGCATCGGTTAACGATAATTTTTGCTGAATAGTTGCAATTCGTGATGCCCAACTGGCAAATACAAGGCCTGCCATAAAAAACATTGCAGCTACGGCCCTCCTGAAAATTTTTGGAGAATAATTCATTTGGTAAACAATCGGTTTCTTTATGAAGCAAATATAAATGTTATAAGTGTATATTTTATACTTATTTTTCTATTGTATTTTATTATCATTTATAAGCTAAATATTCTTTTACAATTTTTTTTGTACAAACAATATTAATATGGTACATTTGACTATAAGTAATTTTGATTGGAATAAGTTCGGTTTTAAAAAAGTTGCAATTAAATAATAGTTGCATTAATATAAATGTTCAAAATGTATTTATATTTCTAATTTGGTATATTAAAATTATGGTATGTTTATTTTTTACACTAAACACTTGCATATGTCAAAATTAAAGTGTTATTTCGACACTTATTATATTTTTAGTTTTATTTAACACTATAACGATAGTAGTAATTTTAAACATATAATTATTTTAATAAACACAAATTGAAATTTTATAGCATACAATTATGATAAATTTAAAAACGTTTGAAGTTTGGTTTATAACCGGAAGCCAACACCTGTATGGTGAGGAAACTTTAAATTTAGTTGCAGAACATTCTAAAGCAATTGCCGCTGGCCTCGATAGTGCCGGGCAAATACCTGTACGTGTAGTGTACAAGCCTACCGTAAAAACCACACAGGAAATATATGATACTTTGCTGGCAGCAAACTCTGCCGAAAATGTTATAGGTGTTATTACCTGGATGCATACTTTTTCGCCTGCTAAAATGTGGATTCGCGGACTAAGTATTCTTAAAAAACCATTATTACATTTCCATACGCAATTTAACCGCGACATACCATGGAGTACTATGGATATGGACTTTATGAACCTTAACCAAAGCGCGCATGGTGACAGGGAGTTTGGTTTTATGGTATCGCGCATGCGTAAAAACCGTAAAGTTGTTGTAGGGCACTGGCAAGATCCTGAGGCGTTAAGCCAAATAGGTTCATGGTCGCGTGCTGCTGCCGGATGGTACGACTGGCAAGGTGCTAAATTTGCACGTTTTGGCGATAATATGCGTTTTGTTGCTGTTACCGATGGAGATAAAGTAGAGGCCGAACTTAAATTTGGTTTCTCTGTAAACAGTTATGGTATTGGCGATTTAGTTGCTTTAATTGATGCTGTAAGCGCAAACGATATCGAAAAATTGGTTGCTGAATATCAGGAATTATATACAATAGATGCCGATTTATTGCCTGGTGGTGCAAGGCATTCATCGGTTTATGAGGCGGCAAGAATAGAAATTGCTTTACGTAAATTTTTAGTAGATGGTGGCTTTAACGGCTTTACCGATACTTTTGAAGATTTACATGGTATGATACAATTACCGGGACTTGCAGTACAACGTTTACTGGCCGACGGTTACGGTTTTGCCGGCGAAGGCGACTGGAAAACTACAGCTTTAGTGCGTGCCTTTAAAGTTATGGGTAGCGGCCTTGAAGGCGGTAACGGCTTTATGGAAGATTATACGTACCATTTCGACCCAAATAATGAGCTTGTTCTTGGTTCGCACATGCTTGAGGTAGATGCCTCTTTAGCAAGTACTAAACCAAGCTTAGAGGTGCACCCATTAGGTATTGGTGGCAAGGCAGATCCTGCAAGGCTTGTGTTTAACGTAGCCGGAGGGCCTGCATTAAACGCATCGTTAGTAGATATGGGTAACCGTTTCCGTATTATATTAAATGAGGTTGAGGCGGTAGAGCCACAACAGGAATTACCAAACCTGCCTGTTGCCCGTGTATTGTGGAAACCGCTACCGGACATGAAAACAGGTTGCGCAGCATGGATATATGGCGGTGGTGCACACCACACGGCCTACAGCCAAAATTTATCGGCAGATTTAATTCATGATTTTGCAGATATGGCTGATATTGAATTTTTAAAGATAGGAAAAGATACCACGATAGACCAGTTTAGAAATGAGGTTCGTTGGAATGATATAGCCTATAAATAGCATTTAACCACGGCCGTAACATAATGTTACGGCCTTTTTAACAAACGTATTATACAGTTATGGGCAAGTTTTCTACCATTGATTATGTAATTTTTATTGTTTATTTCCTTGTGGTATCCGGTTACGGCTACTGGATTTATAAAAGCAAAAAGAAAAAAGAGGGTGAAGTATCCGATTCTAAAGATTTCTTTTTAGCGGAAGGCTCGCTTACATGGTGGGCCATTGGCGCATCATTAATTGCCTCTAATATTTCTGCAGAGCAGTTTATTGGTATGAGTGGTAACGGCTTTGTTGTGGGTGTTGCCGTAGCAGCCTATGAATGGATAGCTGCAATAGCGCTTATTATTGTGGCGGTTTGGTTTATACCGGTATACCTTAAAAACAGGATATTTACCATGCCACAGTTTTTAGAAACACGTTATAACCAGACTACCAGCCTTATTATGGCTATTTTCTGGCTATTTTTATACGTGTTTGTAAACCTTACCTCTATACTTTACCTTGGCGCAATTGCAATTGCAAATATGGCCGGACCTGAGCATTTTCACGCAATCGTTATTGCAATGGCAATCTTTTCGCTTATCATTACTTTAGGTGGTATGAAGGTAATTGGCTTTACCGATGTTATACAGGTAGTAGTACTTGTGATAGGTGGTTTAGCAACAACTTATATAGCATTAACGCTTGTGAGTGAACATTTTGGACTTGGTACCGATGCTCTTGCCGGTTTTACAACCATGATAAAAGAAGCTCCTGACCATTTTACTATGATGATACAAAAACCAGCGGCTGGTGCCAGCCAGGCCGATGTTAATAAATATCTTATGTTACCGGGTATAGCAATGTATTTTGCAGGTATGTGGATCGTGAATCTTAACTACTGGGGATGTAACCAATACATTACACAACGTGCCCTTGGTGCCGATCTTAAAACCGCACGTACAGGCATCCTTTTTGCAGGATTAATGAAACTTGCTATGCCGGTAATTGTTATGCTACCGGGTATTGCTGCTTATGTACTGTACCAAAACGGAGCTTTACAAAATGAAATGGGTGTGGGTGCAAACTTCAACCCGGATAATGCTTACTCATCTATCCTTGGGTTTTTACCAACGGGTTTAAAAGGTTTATCGGTAGCGGCACTTACAGCAGCAATTGTTGCATCGCTTGCAGGTAAAGCAAACAGTATTTCTACTATCTTTACGCTTGATATTTATAAAAGGTATATAAACAAAGATGCCGAAGAGAAAAAACTGGTAATAGTGGGGCGCCTTGCAATTTTGGCAGCTATCATTTTCTCGGTAATTCTTACCTGGAGCGATGCTTTAGGAATAGGTGGCGAGGGCGGCTTTACGTTCATCCAGAAGTATACAGGTTTCTTTAGCCCGGGTGTATTTGCGATGTTCTTATTAGGTATGTTCTGGAAACGTACTACGGGTAATGCTGCGGTAGCAGGTGTAATAACCGGTTTCGCGCTATCAATATTCTTTAATAACTATGCCGTAAGCGCTTTTGGGCACGAAACATGGTTATGGACAGCTTACATGAATAAAGAAGGGGTATACGAAATTCCGTTCTTAATATGCATGGGTTGGTCGTTCTTCTTTACAATGGTACTTATGGTAGGTATGAGCCTTGCAGGCCCAAAAATCAATCCTAAGTCGTTTGAGCTGGATACTGCTATGTTTAAAGTAGCTCCATCTACACTGGCTCTTATAGTAATAACATTATTATGTGTTGCCGGCCTTTATATTACATTTTGGTAACAAACCCTAAATTCTAGAATATGAAATTTTTTATTGATACGGCAAATCTTGCTCAAATCAGAGAAGCACACGATCTTGGTGTGCTGGATGGAGTAACAACTAATCCGTCGCTTATGGCTAAAGAAGGCATTAGCGGAAAAGACAACGTACTAAAGCATTATGTAGATATTTGTAATATTACCGATGGCGATGTAAGTGCCGAAGTTATTGCTACTACATTTGATGAAATGGTTATTGAAGGCGAAGAGCTTGCATCATTACACGAGCGTATTGTTGTAAAACTGCCAATGATTAAAGATGGCGTTAAAGCAGCTAAATATTTTTCTGAAAAAGGAATTAAAACTAACGTAACACTTGTGTTCTCTGCAGGGCAGGCATTACTTGCTGCTAAAGCCGGTGCTACCTATGTATCGCCATTTATAGGCCGTTTAGATGATATCTCTACCGATGGTTTACAACTTATCGAAGACATTCGTTTAATTTACGATAACTACGGTTATGAGACTGAAATTCTTGCTGCATCTGTACGTCATACCATGCACATTGTAAACTGTGCTAAGCTTGGTGCCGATGTTATTACAGGTCCGCTAAGCGCAATAGAATCTTTACTTAAACACCCGCTTACAGATAATGGCCTTGCTCAGTTTTTGGCAGACCATGCTAAGGCAGCAGCGGCAGCAACAGTATAATATATGAAACAGGATATAGCACAATTAGAGCGTGTAGCATCTCAGGTGCGCCGCGATATAGTACGTATGGTTCACGGGTGCCAGTCAGGCCACCCGGGCGGATCGTTAGGATGCGCTGATTTTTTAGTAGCCCTTTACTTTGAAGTAATGAACCGTAAAGATGGATTTGATATGAATGGCGAGGGCGAAGATTTATTCTTCCTTTCTAACGGGCATATCTCTCCGGTATTTTATAGCGTTCTGGCGCATGCCGGTTACTTTGATAAATCAGAGCTGGCAACATTTCGTAAATTAGAATCACGTTTACAGGGCCACCCTACAACACACGAGCACCTACCGGGTGTACGTATTGCGTCGGGTTCATTAGGCCAGGGTATGAGTGTTGCCATTGGCGCTGCTCTTGCTAAAAAACTAAACGGCGATAAATCATTAGTATACACACTTCACGGTGATGGCGAACTACAGGAAGGCCAAATTTGGGAAGCTGCTATGTTTGCACCGCACAACAGGGTAGATAACCTTATTTGCACGGTAGATTATAACGGCCAGCAGATAGACGGGCCTACAAGCCAGGTACTTTCGTTAGGCGACCTTAAAGCTAAGTTTGCTGCGTTCGACTGGATTGTACTTGAAGGACAGGGTAATGACATGAAAGAAGTTATTAGAGTTCTTGAAGAAGCTAAATCGCTTACAGGCCAGGGTAAACCTATCATGATCCTGCTTAAAACAGGCATGGGCCACGGTGTAGACTATATGATGGGAAGCCACAAATGGCATGGTGCAGCGCCTAACGACGCGCAACTTGCTACGGCTTTAGCACAACTGGAAGAAACTTTAGGAGACTACTAAAAGTATTTAAGATTTTAGATTGTAGATTTAGCTTCGATGACGTAATGAGTTTCTAAACTCAGCATAAATCAAACTATTTAAAAAATTTAAATCACATAAGAGTGGCAATCTGAAATTTGAAATCATAAATCTGAAATTCGGAATGAAAAAATATACATATACAGATAAAAAAGATACCCGATCTGGCTTTGGCGATGGCCTTCTTGAAGCGGGTAGAAAGAACGACCAGGTTGTGGCTTTATGTGCCGACCTTGTAGGTTCGCTTAAAATGCAGGACTTTATTAATGAGTTTCCTGAGCGTTTTTTCCAGATAGGTATTGCAGAGGCTAACATGATTGGTATTGCAGCCGGTTTAACTATTGGTGGTAAAATACCTTTTACAGGTACGTTTGCTAACTTTAGTACGGGTAGGGTGTACGACCAAATTCGCCAGAGTGTTGCTTACTCAGGTAAAAATGTAAAAATATGCGCATCGCACGCGGGTTTAACCCTGGGTGAAGATGGTGCAACCCACCAGATATTAGAAGATATCGGGTTAATGAAAATGCTTCCGGGCATGACCGTTATTAACCCATGCGATTATAACCAGACTAAGGCTGCAACTATTGCTATTGCAGATTTTGAAGGCCCGGTGTACCTGCGTTTTGGCCGCCCTGTGGTGCCAATATTTACGCCAGCCGACCAAAAGTTTGAAATTGGTAAAGCTTGGATGGTAAACGAAGGTGCCGATGTGAGTATTTTTGCAACCGGTCACTTGGTTTGGGAAGCGATACAGGCAGGTGAAAAACTTGCTGAAATGGGTATTGATGCTGAGATTATAAACATACATACTATTAAGCCGCTTGATGCTGAGGCAGTATTAAAATCGGTAGCTAAAACAGGCTGCGTGGTTACTGCTGAAGAGCATAACAGGCTTGGTGGTTTAGGCGATAGCATTGCACAATTGCTTGCTAGAAACAACCCTACACCACAGGAGTATGTTGCGGTAGATGACAGCTTTGGAGAAAGCGGTACACCTGCACAACTTATGACAAAATACGGACTTGATGCCGAGCATATTATTGCTGCCGTGCAAAAAGTTATTGCCCGTAAAAAGGCCTAGATAAATTATTGTGTTTTTTGAGATAAATTCCCCTATGGTCTGCATAGGGGAATTTTTATTTTAGGGAGCAATGGATTAAGGTAATAAGCATAATCAAATTACCAAATTATCAAATCTCCAAATCAACTGTTACTTGGTTTAAATTTTATTTTAAAGAAGATAATTACCAACAGCATCGATAGCATTAGTGCATTAGTTATGGCAAGTGGCATGGCATCTTTAATAAGTCCGTAGGCAAGCCAGGTCGCTGCATTGGCTGCCAATAATACAATGGTAGGCATTGAGAGGTCATCGGCCGATTTTGTTTTCCAAATTTTAATTACCTGTGGTAAAAACGATAGGGAAGATAGTATGGCGCCAAGTATTCCTATAATAGTTTCTAATTCAAAAGTCATATAATAAGGGTTTAATTTTGCAAATAAGGAGGCTCGTTTTACAAACGTTAGGCGCCCAATATACCCAATCATACTTTTACAACTATTGCGAATAGTATATATTTAACACAATTAGACTACGCAAACGTTACAAAAATCACACAACCAAATTTTCAAATTATCAAATCCACGTTTAATTGAATAAATGACTATTTCTTAATACCCAATTAATACGCTATTTTTTTTAGCAGGCTAAGTTTGCCGCATGATGCAAATTACCAAACCTTCAGCTTACCTTAAAACAATAGTTTCTGTAACCACACTACTTATTATAGTGCTGGGTTCGTATTCGTTTTCATCTACACCGGTTTATACCACGCCGGGATTTATAAGCAAATCATCGTTCGAATTTAACGAGCAAATTTCAGCATTGGATAAAGTTGCTGGTGAATTCAAAGCTGGAAAAATAAGCTTGGACTCGCTTCAAAAAACAGTTTTAGCTACCCGCATCAGCTATAAAAAAATTGAGTTTTACCTGGCCTTTCATTTTGGCGAGTATATAAAAGAGAATATTAACGGTGCCCCCTTACTGCATATTGAAAAGGAAGGTACTCGCCCGAAAGTAGTTGAACCCCGGGGTTTACAGGTTTTGGATGAAATGGTATTTGCAGATAATGCTTCCGAAGAAAAAGCTCAGATTGCTATTTTGGTAAAAAATTTAAAAGGTAGTTATAGCATATTGTTTAATGAACTGGATAAAAACAAACGTGCAGGCACATCGGGCATTGCGGCAATGCGCATACAATTAGTGCGCATATTATCATTAGGCATTACCGGTTTTGATACCCCAGGTTCGTTAAACGCCTTGCCGGAAGCTGTGGCATCGTTACAAGGAATGAGAGATTTTTTCAGTCAGAATTATAAAGCCGATGACGCGAAAGGCAAAGCAATAATGAAGCTTTTTGACGGCGCAATGGCCGACCTAAAAAGTAACAAAGACTTTAATAATTTCGACAGGTTAACGTTTATTAAAAATTACCTCGACCCGTTATACAAACAATTTGGTGCTTATAAAGATGACAGTGACCCCGAATTTATGGCGCGCACCACAGCATGGAATGCTGGTAGCAAATCGATTTTTGGGAATGACTTTTTAAATCCGTACTATTTTACCAATCTTAAAAAAGAAGATGATAGTGCCGAACTTCGTGCTTTGGGTAAAACACTGTTCTACGACCCGGTTGTTAGCGGCGATAATAAAATGAGTTGCGCTACCTGCCATAATCCTGATAAAGGTTTTAGCGATGGTGTACCAAAATCGTTAAGTAATGTACAGGGCAAAACCGTGCTGCGTAACGCGCCTACCTTGCTAAATGCCGTGTATGCCGACCGTTATTTTTACGATCTGCGTGCCTTTACGTTAGAGCAGCAGGCAGAACACGTTATTTTTAATAAAGATGAATTTAATACGGCATATACCGCTATCTTAAAAAAGCTTAGCAGTAACACCAACTACGTTAAAAAATTCAAATCGGTGTTTGGAAGGAAAGAAGTTACGCGCGATGATTTCTCTAAAGCGCTGGCATCTTACGTGCTTTCGTTGCAATCGTTCAATAGTGATTTTGATAAATATGTAAGGGGCGAAAGTACCGCAATGAATGCTGATGTTAAAAATGGCTTTAACCTGTTTATGGGTAAGGCTACGTGTGCTACCTGCCATTTCGCGCCAACTTTCTCGGGTCTTGTACCGCCATTTTATAATGAGAACGAAAGTGAAATTTTGGGCGTACTCGAAAATCCTAAATCAAGTATGTTGCGCCTTGATGCCGATAACGGCAGGCTGAACAATGAGGTGTATACAGAATATGCGTGGATTTATGAGAAATCGTTCAAAACAACTACGGTACGTAACGCGGCTTTAACAGCACCGTATTTTCATAATGGGGCATACGGTTCGCTGGAGGAGGTAATCGATTTTTACAATAAGGGGGGGGGTACCGGTTTGGGCTTTACCGTTAAAAATCAAACCTTGCCACCAGATCAACTCGGCTTAACCGAGAAAGAAACGCAGGATTTAATCGCTTTTATAAAATCGTTAACCGATGTTTCTTCGGCAAAATAATGGGAGAATTTCTCAATTAAAATAAAACCATGAACCTTAAATACCTGGCTCCTTTACTTTTGGTCATCACGCTTTTTTTTGCGCCAAATGTAGTAAGCGTAAACAAAAGCGATTATTATCAGGATGAGTTTCGCCCTATAATTATTGCGGTTACTAACGCATTAGGTAACGAGATAAATGTATTGCACGAGGCTGCCGTTGCATATAATAAAGGGAGCATTACTCTCGAAAAATTAAAAAAACAACTTATTGCTACTCGTGTTGCCTACAAAAAATCAGAGGTGTTTTTAGAATACTATTACCCTAAACATGTAAAGGCCTACATAAATGGGCCGCCGTTAAATCACTTAGATCCATTTCCTATAAAGGAAGAATACAACCAAAAAAGCTACTACATAGTAACCCCCGAAGTGTATGCCAAGAGCATGCCGCTCGACCAGTTAGATACCTCGCACTACCAGGGTAAGCGCAGGGTTGTGCCACCGGTTGGGTTGCAGGTTTTGGATGAATTATTATTTTCAGATGAAGCGGAAACCTCAAAAGAGCAAATTGTAAAGCTTACGCTTTTACTAAAAGAATCGTTACCAGCACTGCAAACAGCGATTGACAAGCGTAACTATTACTATGATTTTGAGGTAATGGAAGCTGCCCGTTTAGAGTTGGTTCGCATGTTTAGTATGGGTATTACAGGGTTTGATACTCCGGGATCCTTAAACGTTATGCAGGAAGCTACGGCATCATTGCAAGGCATTCGTCAGCTTATTGAGCCACTATCGATAAAATTTGAATCAGGTAAAAAGCAGGAAGTTGAGAAGCTTTTTAATATGGCGATTAAATATTTAAGCAAAAATACTGATTTTGATACCTTTGATCGGCTTACCTTCTTAATACAATACATTAACCCGTTGTATAAAAGCTTATACGAAGGTCAGAAAGGATTGGGCATAGGGTCGTCTGCCGAGCGTTGGGATACCACACCTGCCTGGAATTATAAGAACACTAATATTTTTGCCGATGATTTTTTGAATCCGTACTACTATAGTATGCTTAAGGAAAGCGATGATAGCGAGGGTTTGCGCGCTTTAGGCAAGAAATTATTTTATGATGAAACTCTTAGTCAGGCCGGTACCATGAGCTGCGCCACTTGCCATAAACCCGAACTTGGTTTTACCGATGGGCTTAAAACATCTATGGCTAATGTGAAAGATAAAAACGTACTGCGCAATGCTCCTACACTCATCAACGCTGTATTTGCCGATAAGTATTTTTATGACCTGCGCGCTTTAGACCTTGAAGACCAGGCCGGGCATGTTATAGAAAATCATTTGGAATTTAATACTAGCTTTGAGCAGCTTGTAGGAAAGCTAAATGCTAACCCATCCTATAAAAAAGAATTTACTACAGTTTTTGGCAAAGGCAAACCGTTTTCGCGTTACCAGTATTCGGCGGCATTGGCATCGTATGTTTTGTCGTTGCGCTCTTTCAATAGTGAGTTTGATAAATATGTGCAGGGCAAAACCACCAACCTGGATGCTAAGGTAAAACTCGGCTTTAATTTATTTACGGGTAAAGCCGCTTGTGCCACCTGTCATTACGTGCCCAATTTTAGTGGGCTGGTACCGCCGCTGTTTCAGGAAAATGAAAGCGAAGTACTAGGTGTTTTAAAAAGCCCTAATGAACTGATGGTAGATACTGATTATGGCCGCATAAAAAATGGCATTGAAGACGATAGCGAGGAAATATCACGCTACTCATTTAAAACGGTAACGGTGCGCAATGTAAAACTCACGGCACCGTATTTTCATAACGGGGCTTACAGAACGTTAAACCAGGTTATTGATTTTTATAATAATGGGGGAGCGGCAGGTGCGGGTTTAGATTATGAAGTACCTAACCAAACATTAGCGCCTGATAAACTGAATCTTACAAAAAAAGAAGTAGAAGCCTTAATCGCTTTTATGGAAGCACTTACAGATAATCCAGCCGGGAATTGATTAACATAATTGCAATAAACAAAAATGCCCGCTAATAAGCTGGCATTTTTAATTTAAGATAACACATAGTGTGTTAAGCCGTTATGTTGCCTTTCTTAACATTAGGGCATTTGTTAAAAAATTGCTACCAGCGGTTGTTTTAGCAAATTGTTTGCTTTAAAAATGATGTATCTTAATGAATGATGTAAATTCTTTAAATATTGGTTGCAAATTTTGCATAATATTCTAAATGCACTATTTCGTGGTAGTTATAAATCTAACACTAAAACGTTTAACTGTTGTTTTTCTTACACGGCTTCACTTTTACTTAAACTAAACTTCACTTTTAATAGCTGCCATTAGGCAACCCAAAATCTAATTTTGCGCCTAACTATTTAAAATATTTACTAACTTTTTATGCCAACAATGAAAAACAACTTACTTTTTCTTGGTCTTTTGGTATCTCTGTGTTGTAGCTTCGGGCTTAAAGCCCAAAGCATTCCGGGAGATGCCGTTGTACATGGCCCCATGTTTAGCCCTGTTTACAATAACAAGGTGCGTGTGTGGGTACTTACAAAAAACAATACCGGCAGCAATGCGCAGCTGAGTATTAAACTTTTCGGTGCCGGTGCACCGGGTACGGCACTTACGGGTACCGTATTTAATTCAGATGACAGGTTAGGTTACAGCCTTAGGTCGTATGAATATACCGGGCTAACACAAGGTGAAACCTACACTGCCAATATTTTGGTAAACGGTACACAATCGGCCAGTACGGCTACGATTAAAAATGAGAATGCGATTATTGACAATTTTCAGTTTTTGTCGGGTGGTTGCGGAAGAATTTACGACTTAACACGTTGTATGGACATCCCGGAAAGTGCAACCCACGTTAATGGCGACCCTGCCATGTTTAACGTTATGGCGCAGGAGCAAAGCGACCTTATGGTATGGCTGGGCGATGCTGTATACCTTTTAGGTTTAGAGCATGCTATGGGCCAGTGCCTTGATGGTAAAGACGACTGGGCTAACAAGGATATGGCTTTCGACCGTTACCTGTTTTACCGTAATTATCATGCAAAGCTTATCAAGTCGATGCCGCAACTGGCAATTACAGATAACCATGATACCGGGCCAAACGAGTTTAACAAAACCATGCCTACACTTGGTTTAATGAAAGATATATTTAAAGATTGGTGGCCTAATCCTGAATATAAAAGCACGCCCGAAGGTGCCGGTTTATTCTCATCTTATGTATATAAAGATGTTGAGTACTTTTTATTAGATAACCGTAGCTACCGCGATGGTACTACCGCGCATTTAGGTCCGGATCAGTTTACGTGGCTTAAAGCAGCCTTAAAAAATTCTACAGCTACTTTTAAAGTGCTTATTAATGGTACGCCATCTTTTGAGCGTAACTGTGGTGGAAGGAATTTTTGTAATACAATCCAGTCGGCTGAGTTAATTCAGTATGTAAAAGATAATAAGATCAACGGTCTCTTATCGTTCAGTGCCGATATCCATGAGCAAAAATTCATGATCCGCGAAGGCGATACTAACTACCCATTGTATGATGTACTTTCGGGTAACCTTAATTCAGATATTGGAGCAGGTGTTTCTAACATTAACTACACCAGCGATTATGTGCTTACAGGGTCGAGACAGGCTTACCTAAGGGTAAATGTTTATGGCGATGTAGACGATCGTAGAATGAAAGTAGAATATGTGGCACCGGATGGTAAAGCATTTTTTGAAACTATTATTCACGAAGATATGCTAACCAGCCAAAATGCTGACGCGCTTAAACTTTCGTTAGATTTAAACAATGCTATTGCAGATGCCTCTGAATATCACCATTCGCTTACTGCTACAGGTGTTACTTATGCAGCTGACAGAAATGGTGTAGCTAACAGTGCTATGCAGCTTACAGCAACATCTGCCGTAAAAATGGCGGCTGCCAAAGCATTAACGTTTAATGATAAGCCTTTTAGCCTTTCGTTTTTAGTAAACCCAGATGCTATTGCAGCAGGAGGTTCTACAATACTATCTAACGCTACAGCTACAACAGGTGTATCTTTTGGTATAGATGGTGCAGGTAAATTAATGTTTACAAACCATGTAAATAATACAACCTATACAAGCCAGTACAGTTTGTTGCCACACGCGTGGTCGCACGTTACCTGGAAGTATGACAACGTTCGTAAAAAACTATCGTTGTACTATAATGGTTACCTTTTACAAACCTGGAATAACGTAGCTACATCGGCGGCATCTGTTGCAGATCTTACTATTGGTAACAACTTCCAAAACAAAAAATTCACTGGCCTTTTAGATAAAGTAATGCTTTACGGAAGAATAATTTCTGACGAAGAAATTACTAAAGATGCCGACGTGAAATCTACCCGTGGTGGTGTTTTAAAAGTTTCAGGAGCACAAAAAATGGTGGTTCCTAAGGCGGTTGCAGATAATGCTCTTAGCGAAAGCTTCAGTATAGAGTTTTGGGGTAAGCTAAATGCAGATCCTGGTACAAACTTTAAAATACTGGCAAGTAACGCAAGGGTAGGTGCTAACTCTACCGGTATATCTTTCGAGTTTCCTGACAGTAACAAACTTAACGTTGTTATAGGTGTTAATGGCTCTGGCTGGAACACACTTGCAGAAAAAGGTGATGTTTGGAACATAGGCGAATGGAACCACGTAGCTCTTACGGCCACTAAAAATGGCGCTATGAAATACTACCTTAACGGCGTATTAGTAGGCGAAGGTACTTTTGCGGGATACATACCAAATACAGATGGTTTAGGTATTGGCTATAGCCCTGGTTATGGTAGTGCTGTACAGGCAGATCTTGATGAACTGCGTATCTGGAAAAAAGTACTTACGCCAGAAGAGATTAAGCAACGCATGCATTATTCATTAACCGGTAACGAAGAAAACCTTGCTGTTTACTATACCTTTAATGAAGCTGATGGCGCAACTGCTATTACAGGATTAGGATCGGCCAAGGCAAACATTAACCTGGATGGTGGTGTAATTGCAGGTGCAACATCTCCGGTAGCAGCTATCGAGGCAGCATACCAAAATGTAGTAACCGGTAAATGGAGTAAAAACAACACTCTTAATAATACAGGCCTTACTATTACAGATGCTATTACTAATTATACAAGTAATATTGTTATAGGTAAAAACAATGCTACGGCTACAGCAGCAGTACCGGGCAATGCTAAAATGACGTATTTAACCGGTGGCTGGAAAATAGACCCGGTTAACAACCCGTTTGCAACGCTTAAAATAAACCTTCGCGAAGCATTAACAAACTTTGATGCTATTAGCGCTACAGCAGGTACGTACTATTTGCTTAAAAAAGATACTGAAACCAGCTTTACACAAGTTGCAGAAGGTAATTATGATGGGCAAAGTGTAACGTTCGCAAATACTAACCTTGCCGAAGGTATTTACTATATAGGCTGGTCGGCAGGTCAGTTTACAGCTGGCAGGGGTGGAGCATTATCGCTTACAGGTGGTCATGAGGTTAAAATTGCAAGTGCAGACCTTAACCCGGTTGTGGCTGGCAGCTTTACTACAGAATTTTGGGTAAACCTTACTCAGGATCCGGGTACTAACGAAAAGCTTATTGCTAACCATGGTAAAATAAACGGTAACTCTACAGGTTTTGCTATCGAAATACCCGATAACAACACACTTTCTGCAGTATTTGGTACTAATACAGGTAACTGGAATAGTGTAAACTCTGGGACACCATTAATTATTGGCGAGTGGAACCACGTTGCTATAACAGCAGTGCCTGGCGATGCTATTAAACTATATGTAAATGGCGAACTTAAAGGTACATCACCTTACACGGCTTATGTGCCTAATACAAGCTGGGATTTCTCATTCGGGAAAAGTTTAAATTACACCGGCCAGACCTATTGTAAAATGGACGAATTCCGTATTTGGAGCAAGGCGAAAACTCAGGACGAGATCAAGGCACAAATGCACGCTACTGTAGCTACTACAGATAACCTTGTATACAACCTAACTTTCGATCAGGAAAATAACGGTGCTATAGTAAACGGTGGTAGTAAAGCAGGAACAATTGCTTATACTAACGCAGCTATTATAGATGCTACAAGCCCGGTTACTAAAGTTAACGAAGCTTTCCCTAGCCAGTTAAGTGGTAACTGGAGTATATCTAACGAAGCTACAAACGGTTTTTACTTAAAAGATAAAGTAAGCAGCTTTGTACAAAATGTGGTAACAAGCCGCAATACAACTAATACAATTTTACCTCTTGCAAATGTTGCACAAACATCTTACGTTGCAGGTGGCTGGAATTTAAACACGCAGGGTATTGCTACAGCTAATGTAGAGATAGACCTTGCCAAAGTATTTGCAAACCCGGCACAAACAAATGCATTAGTTAAAGAATACAAATTATTAAAGGGTGATCCTGCGGGAGTATACACTGTAGTTGCTACAGGTACTGCTACAACACTTAAAGCAAACTTTACTAATGTACCATTAAGCTTAGGTAATTACTATCTTGCTTTTAGTACAGATGCTAATGCGGTAATAGCAGGCCAGGGTGGTGCGTTACAACTTAGTGGCAACCATAATGTGCAAGTACCTAAAGAGGGTGTTAACGCGGCGCTTTCAGGACCATTTACTATCGAAATGTGGGCACGTTTAACACAGCCTGCAGGTGCAAATACTAAACTTGTAGGGTTTACAAGCCTTACAGGTGGTAACTTTGGCTGGGAAATGGAGTTTTTAGGCAACCAGACACTGCAAACCATTACAGGTAAAGGTGCTGCCGGCGGCTGGAACTCTCTTAGCTCTAGCGTAGTTTGGAAACTTAATGAGTGGAACCACACTGCGGTTACCTTTACACCAAATGGCGAATTTAAATTCTACATTAACGGTGAATTGGTAAACAGCACAGCGGTTACAAACTTTACACCAAATGCAAACAACCTTGCTTTTGGTAGAAACATAGCTAACAATGCTCCTACAAGCAGTAATATTGATGAGTTCCGTATATGGACAAAGGCAAAAACTATCGAAGAAATTCGTAAGGATATGTACTTAAGCATATCAGAACCTACAGAGGCGTTAGCTTATAACTATACCTTTAATCAGGATAACAGTGGTTTCCTTTTAAATAGTGGGTCAACTAATGTTGAGGTAGGTTATTTAGATGCTGCAATTATTCCTGCTACAGACCCTGTTAGAAACCTTGCTGCTGCTTACCGCAGTAATGTAGGTGCTAACTGGAGTTTAAAAAATGACAGCAGAAACGGTATGTATCTTACAGATGCTATTGCATCGTTAGAAAATAACGTTGTTGTAGGCCGTGAAGCCGGTATAGAGACAGCGGTTATTGCTGGTTTATCTACAGAAGGTGCTACACGTTACCTAAACAGCCGATTTAAATTCGAATCGCTGTATGTAACAAGTGGTAAACCTAAGGTTGATCTTTCTAAAATATTTACCAACTTTAACGATGTTAAAGTGCTAGGTAAAAAATACTTCCTTATCACAGGTAACCCTACGGGTGAGTATAAAGTAATTGCTACAGGTACTAAAGTGGGTAGCATTATAAGTTTTACAGAAATCACGTTTGATGCAGAACCTGTATATCTTGCATGGTTAAGCGATACTGATTATCCTGTTGGCACGTTCCCTATTGCTAAACAAAGCATCTGGAAATTTAACGACAAAGGTATCGACCTGGGTACTGATTGGAAAAGCAATACGTATGATGACTCAACATGGTCATTCGGTAACGGTATATTTGGTTATGGCGACAGCAGGGAGAATACGCTATTAAGCTATGGCCCTAACGCGGCTGCTAAATATCCAACGTATTACCTAAGAAATATATTTAATGTAGAAGATGTTTCTAAAATAGGTTCGCTTATATTTAAAACAATGCGCGATGATGGTGTTGTTGTGTACGTAAATGGTGTAGAGGCCTTTAGGTCGAACATGCCTACAGGTGCAATTACCTACAACACGTATGCATCTACCACTGTAAATGATGACGCTGAAATTGCTTACGAAGAAAAAGTAATAGCTAACCTTTTACAAAATGGGCAAAACGTTATTGCGGTAGAACTTCACCAGTCTACAGCAAGTAGTTCAGATCTTGGTTTCGATATGGAAGTTGGTTTTACCATTCCTGCGTTACCAGTAGCTAATTTACCGCTACCTAAAGATTCTAAATGGCATTACCTTGATAATGGTTCTAGCCAAGTACCAGCAACATGGGCTGTAACAACATTTGATTCTAAATGGGCATCGGCTCCGGCACCACTTGGTTACGGCGACCCGGTTGCAACAACAATATCGTATGGTCCAGATGCTGCTAACAAATTTATAACCAGTTATTTCTACAGAGATGTAAACGTTAGCCTTGCTGATGCTACAGATATGATAGAGTTTGGTGTTAAAAGAGATGATGGTGCAGTAGTTTACATTAACGGTGTTGAAGCCTTTAGAGATAATATGCCTGCAGGCGCTATTACAAGTACTACAAATGCAGCTACAACTGTAGATAATGCCGATGAAAACAGGTATTTTGTACACTACGTACCTAAAACTGCCTTTAACGAAGGTGCTAACAGGATAGCTGTAGAAATACACAATGCAAACGGCTCGAGCAGCGATGCTAAGTTTGATATGTATGTTAAAAATACGGTAGACTTATCGGTTGAATGTAATGAGGAGCATATTGCCTGCTTTACATCTATTAACCCAACAGGGCAAACAACCAACCTGCTTATTCCTACAGAGCACCGTTTCCAAACGTTGTTTAAAGAAGGAGAAGCGTATACAGATGGTTCTGGCCTTGTACCGGGTAATAACGACTTTACAGCTTATATACCTATCGACAAAAGTAGTAAATTAGGTCACTTATCAGTTAACCAGGAAAATAATCCTGGTGGTGTTTCTATGCTCGATATCCATTTAGATGAGGCTAACTTGCTTTGGATAAAAGACCAGTCGCGCCGTGTAGATATGTATAACAACGACCTTGTTACTACTAACAGAAACTGTTCTGGTGGTATTACACCTTGGAATACCGTAATTTCTGGTGAAGAGGCTACAGATGCCGGAGATGTTAATGGCGATGGTTACCAGGATGTGGGGTGGTTAGTAGAAATTGACCCTAAAACGGCAAAAGTAATGGAGCATGGTAATGGCAAACAGGAAAAACTGTGGGCTATGGGCCGTATGAACCACGAAAATGTTGTTGTTAGAGGCGATGGTGCTGCCGCATATTATGGTGAAGATGGTGGTACACATTGTGTATACAAGTTTATACCTAACACACCAGGCAACCTTTTCTCTGGTAAAGTATATGTACTTAAGCTTGATCTTGAACTATCTGCAGATGAGCCAAGTTCATCTACAGCTACATGGGTTGAGGTACCTAATACAACACAGTCTGACCGTAATAACCTTAACACTGTTGCATCTTCTCTTGGAGGTACCAACTTTAATGGTGTTGAAGATTGCGATATCAGCCCGCTTGATGGTAAAATTTATTTTACATCTAAAGGTAAAAACCGTATTTACAGGTTTAAAGATAATGGTACAACAATATCAGACTTTGAAGTATTTATAGGTGGTATGTCATACCCTATAGAAACTGCTAATGGTACTGTTACAGAGCCTTGGGCAGATGGTAACGATAACCTTGTGTTTGATGATAAAGGTAACCTTTGGGTTTGCGAAGATGGTGGTAACAACTACATTTGGGTAGTAAGGCCAGACCATAAGCAGGATAAGCCTAATGTAAAACTATTTGCATCTATGCCGGCAGGAGCAGAGCCTACAGGCTTAACCTTTACGCCTGATTATAAATATGGTTTCTTCTCGGTACAGCACCCTAACGGTAACAATGTGCCGCAAAAAGATGCTACAAGGGCCGACATTACTTTTAACGCTTCTACAAGTGTAGTGTTCTCGTTGCGTAAAGACCTTGGCTTACAGGCTCCCGTTGCTAATTTTGAGGCAGACGATGTTACCGTACCTACTGGTAAGCAAGTAACTTTTACCGATTTAAGTACTAACAACCCGACAGCCTGGCAGTGGACGTTTGAAGGTGGTACACCGGCAACTTCTACAGAGAAATCTCCTGTGGTAACTTTTGCAGCTGAAGGTAAGTACGATGTAAAATTAATTACATCTAACGAAGCCGGAAGTAGCGAAGCTGCTCTTAAAGAAGAGTACATAGTGGTACTTGATGTAAAGGTACCGGTTGCTAACTTTGAGGCTGATGATTTATCAGTTGCTCCGGGGCAAGAAGTAACGTTTACCGATTTAAGTACTAATACTCCAACAGCTTGGGAGTGGACGTTTGAAGGTGGTACACCAGCAACATCTACAGAAAAAGCTCCTGTGGTAACTTTTGCAACAGAAGGTAAGTATGATGTAAAATTAATTACATCTAACGAAGCCGGTAGTAGCGAGGCTGCTCTTAAAGAAGAGTACATAGTTGTTGAGGTTCCGTTATCTACAAACGACCCTGTATTAGGCAAAAATGTGAACGTTTACCCTAACCCTACAAAAGGTAAAGTAACCATTGAGCTTAATAACAATGCAGCAGGTAATGATATATCTGTTGAAGTATTTGATATCCTTGGCCGTAAAGTATCAGATCTTTCAGGTCTTACCTCTACAGGCGGCAAACAAAAAATTGAGTTAGACCTTTCTGGTTTTATAGGCGAGCAGGTATTTATTATCCAGTTACATGTGGGTACTAGTACAGCTACTTATAAAATGCTTAAAGTGAACTAAGTAAATTATAACTTTGCTAAAGGGCCGGTAGAAATACCGGCCCTTTTTTATATAAGTATTTTGCTAATCAATGCTTTAACGGCTTAACATTTATATAATAATAACTTGTGTAAAAGAGCAATTACTTAATTTTTGCTTAAACAATAAGCGTATAATTACAACTACTTTTGTGCCTTACAACTACTTACAATAACACACACAAACCAAATGAATAAAAGTTTACTGCCTCTGGCGGCACTGTTCTGTATTTTGAGCCTTGCCATAGTTATCTCTGGCGATTTCCCGCTATTCAAATCCAATACCAATAACGGCACCACAATTAAAAGTCTTCCACCACATATAACCACATCACAACTGGGCAAGCACCGTTTGTGTAAAAACATTGCCCGTTATACAAATGTTCAGTCAAAAACTATAAAATAGGCAATGCGGTTACAATTATTATTTTTTACGCTTTTAGGCTGTACGGCATTTGCTCAAAACCCTGATTTAAAAGAGCCTGTTTACCAAAGTGTGGCCTCAGCTTTAGCTGCGCCTACAAGAGCAAAACAGCTTAATTTTCGGGATAAAGGTTTATTTGAAGTTCCCGACGGTATAGCCGGTTTGCCAGGTATTCAGTTTTTAAACCTTATGGGTAACAATCTGGAGTACCTGCACCCTGATGTTTTTACCCTGCGCCAGCTCGAAGTACTAAATCTCAAGTTAAATGCTTTAAAATACATTCCTAAAGATATTAAAAAGCTCAATAAACTATTAAGGCTCGATGTGTCAGATAATGGTTTGTCATATATCCCAAATGAAGTAAGCGCCTTAAAACAACTTCGTTTTGCGCATCTTTCGTATAACTTAATTACCTTTTTACCAAACGGAATAGGGGAGTGCAAAAACCTTGAAACTCTCGAGGCCGATAACAACCAGTTAAGCTATTTACCCTATGGCATTGCTGGCCTTCAAAAATTAAAATTGTTACATTTAGGCTATAACCAGTTTAATGAGTTCGATAAAAACTGGACAAAACTATCTGCCCTCGAAGACCTTAATATGGAGTTCAACCATATAAAAGAACTTCCCGCAGAAATTGGGGCCTTTAAAAATTTAAAAATAGCAATATTAAATAACAACAGGCTTTCTGCTCTGCCAGATACAATTTCGAACTTATCACAACTGGAATTGCTATCATTGTCAAACAACAATATTACTACGTTACCAAAAAATATTAGTAAACTAACCAATCTACGTACTTTTATACTTATTGGCAACCCTATAGACAAAACCGAGCAGGAAAGGCTAAAACAGGCATTACCCAACTGTAAAATATTTTTTTAATAAGTATTAGTCAGCAATCCAAATGGTATCTAAAAACCATTTTTTAGTGTCATAAAAATTATGTACCGTTTTAAAGCCTGTTTTTAGAGCCATTTCGCTTGTTTGCGCAGTTGTAAATTTTTGAGAAACCTCTGTATAAACATACTCATCCTGATCGAAAGTAATAGTTTTACCTGCTATGGTAACTTTTTGTTTGGAAAGGCTTATAATATAACTTTTACAGGCTCCGGTTTCAGGGTCGTAAGTAGGGTAGTGGTCAAACGTATCGATATTAAAATCAGCACCCAACTCATTATTAATACGCAACAGTAAGTTAAGGTTAAAGTTTTTAGTAATACCCTCACTATCATTATAAGCAGCCAGTATTGTTTTAGGGTTTTTTTTAAGGTCGAAGCCTATAAGCGCCATATCGCCGGGTTGTAAATGGCTGCGTAGCTTATGGCAAAAACCTTCGGCGTCTTCCAGGCTCATGTTGCCAATGTTAGACCCTAAAAACAATACCACTTTGCGATTGTTTGATACCGATGATGCTTTTTTAAGCATATCGAAATAATCGCCTTGTAAACCGTTTATTTTAATTCCGGGTAATGAAACCGGCAGCGTAGCTTTTAAATATTGTATTATATTGCCCGATATATCTATAGGTAAATAATTGAAAGCGATATTTTGTTTTAGCAGATGCTTTAGCAAATGTGTTGATTTACTTGCATCGCCCACGCCAAGTTCTATAAGGTCGAACTCATCGTTATTTTTACCACTTAACAATGCAGCCAATTCTTCAGTTTGTTTCGAGAATATTTCCATTTCGCAATTGGTAGGATAATATTCAGGAGCATTCATAATGTCCTGAAATAGCTTATCGCCCGCGGCATCATAAAAATATTTAGAGTCAAGGTGTTTAGGCGTTGCTGTTAAACCGAAAATAACATCATTTAAAAAGGTGTTATTAACCTCTTTTGTATCGTGTGTTGTACGTGTTGTATTTGTTATAGTAGCCATAGTAGTGTTGTGTTATTTTGCCAGGCGTATGCCTGTATATTGCCAGCGTGCATCTGGCGAAAAAAAGTTACGGTAGGTGTTACGGCTGTGCCCCGGCGATGTAACGCCAGATGCTCCCCTAAGCACATTTTGCCCTACCATAAATTTACCATTATATTCGCCAATAGCTCCTGGTGCTTTTACAAAGCCGGGGTAGGGCAGGTAGGCGCTCTCTGTCCACTCCCAACGCTGGCCCCAGTTAAATTTATGCGATGCCGCTTCCCATTCAAATTCGGTAGGTAATCGCATTCCTTTCCATGATGCAAAGGCATAAGCTTCATAATAGCTTATGTGGCACACAGGTTCGTCCGGATTAATACGTTGCAGGCCGTTAAAAGTATAGGCTTGCCATTTATTTGCTATATTATACCAGTATAGTGGCGCTTCAATTTTATTGGCCTTAACCCAATCCCAGCCTGCAGCGTGCCAGTGCTTAAAATCGTGGTAGCCATTATCATTAATAAATTCTAAATATTCGTTATTGGTAACTAAAGCAGTGCTTATTTCGTAACGGTTTAAGTATACCTTGTGGCGATTAAGCTCATTATCAAAGCAAAAATCATTGCCGTTGTAACCTATTTCATAAATGCCTTCTTCTATAGAAATATAAGCTGAGGGCTCATTATATTCTTCAACTTTAATTACACTATCGTAAACAGGGAACAAAGGGTTGTGCCCCAAAATATATTTAATATCGGTAAGCAATAACTCCTGGTGCTGCTCTTCGTGGTTTAAACCTAAAACCAGTAATTCCTGTAGTTCAGTAGTCAAATCATTTGCCAATAACGTGTGCATGGCAGCATCTACATAAATACGGTAACTGTAAATATCTTTAACGGTTGGCCTGCTCAGGTTTCCCCTATCGGTACGAATTACACGGTTGCCAATGGTTTCGTAATAACTGTTAAAAACAAAATTGTAATCAGGATTAAATTCTGCATAATCAGCAACGTTAGGTTTAAGTATAAAGGTTTCGAAAAACCACGTTGTATGTCCCAAATGCCATTTAGGCGGACTAACATCGGGTATGGGTTGCACTACATAATCTTCTGTTTCCAGCGGTGCGCAAATTTTCTCGGTATGTTGCCTAACTTGTGTATACTTATCTAACAAATTCATTACTGTTTAATTACAATGTTTAAAGTTAAAATAAATAATTATCCTATAGTAAAACATTAACCTAATATAAACAATTGTAGAGGCAACAATATAATTTTTTAAGCAAAAAAGCCATGCATTACTGCACGGCTTTAATTTTCTTTTTCACATTATAGGCCAAAATATATAGCTTACTCAACATTCTGTCGTTTGTCTTTTTATTGTTTTTAAGCGTGTCAGGCAAAATATCAGTAGCGAGCATATATTCGTTACAAAGTTCATTCAGGTTTTTTCGAAGTTGAGATCGCAGTTCGTTTATTGTAGTTAAAAGAAGTGTCATACTAATTAGCGTTTCTATATTTGTTTTAGGTAACATGCTAATTTTTATTTTGTACAATTCCAGTGCATATACATTGTAAAGTTTAATCATTATGTGAATTTACATTTTATATACGCATATTAACTACTTATGGTTTTATTTACCATTTAATTAGCATTTGTAAGTAGCTGTAAATCAAAATATAAATAAATAGTTATATTTTTAATAACCCACGAAACCCTCTCGCAGCATAGTAAGACTCCGCCCCATTATGGTATACAAAAACGGTATTGTAACGCCTGTCGGCAAAAAGGGCGCCACCAAGTTTTCTAATTTCATCAGGGGTTTGTATCCAGCTCGATGTTTTAAGGTCAAACTCTCCTAATTGCTGTAGCTCTCTGTATTGCTGTTCGTTTAAAATCTCAATATCCATTGCACTTGCCATACTAATCGCATCATCTACAGGCTTATTTTCTTTACGTTTATCTAAAGCTTCGCGGTCATAACAAATACTTCGGCGACCCTTTGGGCTTTCGGGGGCGCAGTCATAAAAAATATATTCGTTTGTGGTACTATCATAATCAACAACATCGGGTTCTCCACCCGTACGTTCCATTTCATTAAGCGACCATAAGTTTGCGGGATTAGCCTCTAGCTTTGCCAGTACATTAATCCATTCGGTAGCTTTATGGAGGGCCATATTTTTCTCAAAACGCGCTTTTAATGTTGCCAGTAATTCTTCTCGTTGTTGTTGCGATAACTCATTATTATTAACCACAGCCTTATGTGTTAGTAATTATACTTTTTGTTTTCTGAACAGCGATACCACTTTTTTAACTATGGTAATTATGACTAATGCTATAAGGCCTGCTATTATACCAAAAAGAAACTCTTTAACGGTAGATGGCACTTTTGGGTATAAATGATGTGCATATTCTATATTATGAACAAATATTCCGCCGGAAACAAGTAATAAGGCTATAGTACCTACAACACTTAAAAATTTAATTACATAGGGTAAAAGTTTTACTAAAAACTTACCCAATGCCGTTAAAATTCCCAGGTTTTTACTTCGCTCAATTAATTTATAACCGGCATCGTCCATTCTAACAATAAGGGCAACAATACCATAAACACCTACGGTTGCTAAAAAAGCAACAACGGTTACAGTAATAAGTTGTATGGGTAATGTTTGGTCCAGCACGGTGCCTAGTGCAATAATTACAATTTCTATAGATAATATAAAATCTGTAGTAATTGCCGATTTTATTTTTGCTTTTTCGGCAACGGCATCATCACTTTGTTCCTCTTCTTCAACAGCATCTTCTTCATGTTTTTTATGAAAAAAATATTCCACAATTTTTTCTATCCCTTCATAAGCCAGATAAAATCCGCCTAATATAAGTACCCATTTAATGGCAATAGGAAAAAAGAAGTTTAGTAAAAAAACTATAGGTAATATAATAAGCTTGTTTAAAAAAGAGCCTTTAGTAATGGCCCAAAGCACGGGTAACTCTCTCGACGATAAAAATCCGGTAGCTTTTTCGGCATTTACGGCAAGGTCATCACCTAAAATACCTGCGGTTTTGCTGGTCGCAATTTTACTGGCTACCGCCACATCATCCATTAAAGAAGCTATATCATCTAAAATTGCAAAAAAACCTGAAGCCATACTATTATTTAAAGTTGTTGTTATTACAAATATAAAATAAATGCGGAATGGCAGGGTTATTTAACTCCAGAATTGTTTTTATATTAACTTCTATTACCTGATTAAACCTTTGGGCTGCGTTGTAGTCTAAAGCTTAATAAATAGTTTATAAATATATCATTAAGTAATATAATAAGATAAAATTATGGCACTATCTCAACAAGCATGGTCGCGCAGAAAATTTATTACAACTACGGCAGGAGCTGGGGCAATTTTAGTATTAAACCCATCCATAGGGTGGGCATTTGATGTTACCGACCCTAAAGTGGCTGCCATTGTGGCTAAAACTATGGGTATTGATGCTCATAACCATGTAGATGTACCATTAAATACACCAGAACTTCCCGGTCCAAAACTAAATTTGGTAGGCGAAATGAAAAAATCGGGTTTATCGGCCATTACTGTTGCTTTTGCGGTAGATTATCAGCAATTAAAAAATCCGGGCGAAGCTTACGAGCGTTTTATAAACGGATTAACAGCGACTGATAAAGTATTAGCCGATAATAACATGAAACGCGCCCTTACTTTAGCCGACTTAAAAACCGCTAAAAAAAATAATGTGCCTACAGTTATACAATCTGTTGAAGGCGGGCACTTTTTAGAAGGAAAAATTGAAAGACTGGAAGTGGCTTATAAAAGAGGCCTGCGCCACATTACATTACTGCATGACCATGATGCATCTGTACCATTAGGCGATGTGTTTACCAACCCGGAACAATTTGGCGGATTAACCGCTTTTGGAGCAGATGTTATTAAAGAATGTAACAGGCTTGGTATATTGGTAGATCTTTCGCACGGTACCAACGATATGGTAAATATGGCGCTAAAAATAGCTGCTAAACCGGTGTTGGTTTCGCACACAGGTCTCGATACTCAATTAGGCCAAAACGAAAATATGGCTAAAATGATGAAGCCAAGGCTTATTAGCAAAGAACAAGCTAAAATTGTGGCTAATGCAGGAGGCGTTATTGGTGTATGGACGCACCTTGCCGATACTCCGCTTGAGTATGCTCAAAACATAAAGGCTATGGTAGATGTTGTAGGTATAGACCATGTTTGTATTGGTACAGATACCAAATTAACACCAGCTTACAGATCGCCCAATGCCCAGGATTTTAAACCCGGCGGACAGGGCCTGCAACAAGGCGGCAATGCTAATCATAAAGACGGTACTAAACCAGATGGACAAAAAGGCCCGGGAGGTGATAAACCTAAAGGCGGTATGGGTGGCGGTACAAACCAGGCATGGAAAGACCAGAAAGAAGGTTTTTATTATACCGTTGTTGATGCCTTGCTAAAAGTAGGTTTTAATGAAGAAGAGATAAGCAAAATAGGCGGTGGCAATTATTGCCGTGTTTTTGATGCCGCTACAAAAGGGCATTAATTTAAACAAAAATGCTAAATTTAAAAACCTTCAGTTATTACTGGAGGTTTTTTTATAGTGATGTTTTGATAGTATATTTAATGTTTACACTAACGGAAAATTACCGGCATTAACAATATAATTTGTCTCTATAGAAAAACTTGCACTTAGCGAAACTAAAAAGCCTGTCATTTTATTAATACGTTGTAACATTTTTACAATTGCTGTATCTAAACATTTAAACATACTCACTATTGCACCTGATGCACTTTATATGATAGATTTTGAAGAATTATACAATCAATACGCACCACAAATATTCAGGGTGTGTATGGGGTATACTAACAATGCCGATCAGGCTAAAGACCTCGTGCAGGATACTTTTATAGCAGTATGGAAAAATTTGCCGGGCTTTCGTAACGAGTCTCACATTAGTACCTGGATTTTCAGAATAGCGACCAACACCTGCCTTCGTGCTCTTGCACGCACTAAACGAATGCCTGTTGCACCGCTACCTTGTAGTTTGCCCGATGTATTAGAGGAATCTATGGATGAAAAAGTGGCCATTTTATACAATTGTATTTCTGAATTAGAAGAAACAGAGCGTATTATTATAGCGTTAGAATTAGAAGAGTTACCACAAGCCGAAATTGCCGCAGTAGTAGGTTTAAGCACAGGCAATGTGCGTGTAAAAATTTATAGGATAAAAGATAAGCTAGCTCAAAAACTTAAAGCATATGAACAATTTAGATGATTTAAAAACTATCTGGCATAAGGCAAAAACAGATAGTTTGCCAACGTCTGACGCTATGATAAGCACAGTTAAAAAATTTAAAGGCCAGAAGCTGCGCAATAAATGGTCAACAATTATTGTATCGGGCCTTAGCTTCTGTATAATTATTGCAGCATTATATATAGTGCCATTTAAGTTACTTACAACTTATATGGGCGGTGGCATGATGGCGCTATCCAGTGTGCTTTTGGCTGGTACAAACATTAAGTCCTTAAAACGCTTTCAACAGTTAAGGGATTGCAGTAACCTGGAATTTGTTTCGTTTCTAGAGCAAACAAGGCAAAATCAGCTGTATTACTACAAAAAAACGCAGGTGGTGGTCATGCTATTTACATCTGTGGGGTTATTGCTTTATATCTACGAGCTTACTTTAGGCAATACTACCCTATTTATTTGTATTTATTCAGTATGTACCGTATATCTGGCTATAATGTGGTTTTATGTAAGGCACCGGTATTTTATAAAAAACGCTAAGAAATTGGACGAAACACTATTACGGTTACAAAGTATTTCTAAACAACTTAATTAATATGAAACGTATACAAAAAATTGCCATGGCATACTTAATTATAGGTTTGCTATTAACATTGCTAATGCCAATAGTTAGCCGTTATTTTGAGTTATCTGATTTTTTAAAAGGATTTTTAAAAGGCCTGGGTTTACCGCTGGAGATTATTGGGATTATAAAATTACAATCGGCTAAAAAAAATAATAGCTGTAGTCTTAAAAAGCATACACCAGGCATTAATAATTAATTGGTGATTATTTTATAATCCGTAAATCATCCAACTATATCCGTAACGTGTTAAATAATCGCATGTTTTATTCTGAGACCTTTGCATTGTATTTAAAAACAAAGCAAAAATGAAATCAGAACAAAATATTACGGTTCACAAAACTACAGTTGCCATTATTGGCGGTGGCGTGTCTGGCCTTACCTTAGCTACTTTTCTACAAAAATCAGGTGTGCCCTGCGTTGTGTTAGAACGCCGCGACCGTGCATATATCGAAATGCGCCAGCGTGCAGGTGTGGTTGATGCCCGTGCCGTACGCATGTTTGAACAGTGGGGCCTGGCCGAAAAACTTTTAAGCGGCCCGGTTGCACAAGTGATAGATTATCGCCTTAACGGATCGAGCCGTATTTTTGATACTGCGGCAGATGATAGTATACAGAGCCGTTTTTGCACCCAACAAATGCTGGTAGGTAACTTAATGCGCGAATTTATAGATGTTTTAAAAGGCGATATTCGTTTTGATGTGAGCGATATAACTATTGAAAACGAAGAAAACCACCGCCCGCAACTATTCTATTCTGATACTTCTGGTTCACATCAACTATTGTGCGATCATATCATTGGCTGTGATGCAGATAGGGGAGTAAGCCGTGCATCTATTCCAGATGATGTAATAACAACATACACGCATGAATTTGGTTATGCCTGGCTAGCTGCACTTGTAGAGGCTCCGGTAACAGGGCATGCAATTATGGCGGTAAGCAATCATGGCTTTGTAGCACAGTTACCACGCGGCCCGCAAAAAAGCCGTTATTATTTGCAATGTGCGCTAACGGATGGCCCGAAGAATTGGCCAAATGAACGCATTTGGAATGAAATCAGGCTGCGGCTTTCAGATAACACTATCAAGACTGCATTGGTTCATAATATCGATTTTGTACCATTACGATCTGTAGTGCATGCCCCTATGCAATACCGCAATCTCTTTTTGGTGGGCGATGCCGCACACCTTGTACCACCTGTAAGTGCAAAAGGCATGAATCTTGCACTATATGATGTAGATATTTTGGCTCAGGCATTACTAAGTGCGGTGCGCGATAAGGATACTACAGGCTTACAAAATTATAGCGATACGGTTTTGCCGCACATTTGGAACTACCAGGATTTTGCAGTTTGGATGGCAGATACCATGCACGATGCCGGCGATACTGCACAGCACGGTACCTTTAAACAAATGACAGCCCGTGCGCGTTTAGATAATTTGTTTAATTCGCCTACAGCAGCACACCTGCACAGCGAATACCAGTGCGGAATGAATTAATTATAAAGCAATCTATAATTCATTAATACTAATTGTAAAGTGGTTTGTCCAACTTTGTTGGAAGATAAGCGACTGTTTTCTTCCTACCTTTGCACTATAACTTTCGTACTATAAAAATAACCCGATGGCTAAGAAAGAAAAAATACAAATTCATAGAATGGATGACTGGTTTTCGGGCATATATATTAAACCTTTCAGCGCTGTAAAAACATCTGTTCCTGATTACGAAATTTCGCAGCCGCACCGGCATGACTTTTATTACTGCGTGCTGTTAGAAAAGGGTATAATGAAACTTGAGGTTGACTTTACAGAGGTTGAAATTACAAATCAAACACTCTTTCTTTCTTATCCCGGGCAAATACACCGCATTATTTCTGCCAAAATGGAACAAGGCTGGTTTTTAGCTTTTGATCCTTCAATGCTTAACGAGCAGCTTAAAAATATTCTTGACCAGTGCCTATCTGAAATAATTCTTGTGCCCTTGGCATTACAACAGGCTACTGTTTTTTCATCATTCATAAACAACTTGTATACTGTTCATCAGGATAACACACAAATGTTTGGTAAAACCATTGCACAATCTATGGTTACAGCGTTAGTATATCAGTTGGCATCGGCTTACTTATCAATAGAGGGTTTTAGCCTCGTTAAACACACTGCCCGTAGTATCGAAATCACTAAAAATTTTAAACAACTGCTTCGGAATAATTTTAAATCGATTAAAAAATCTTCGGCCTATGCCGCTAAACTTAATATTACAGCAAAGCATCTTAACGATACAATTAAAACGGTTACCGGATTTTCTGTTACTTATTACATTCAGCAGGAGCTAATGCGCGAAGCCCAGCGGTTATTGCATTATTCTGACTTATCAGTAAAAGAAATTGCCGATACATTGGGCTTTGAAGATGATAAATATTTTAACCGCTTATTTAGTAAAGTTATAGGGGTTTCTCCGGGAGCTTTTAGAAAAAAAGGAGAGACGGCTTTTACGCTTTATTAGCTATGATTTATAATTACTAAAAAGTTTATTTAAATTTTTTGCGAAAATTAAGTGCAGATATATTGTTTGCTTTTTTGAAAAATCGGCAAAAATAGGAATGATTTTCATAACCCAAATTGTGGGCTATCTGCTTAATATTTAGATCAGTAAAATAGAGTAATCGTTTCGCTTCTATCAAAATTTCTTCTTTTATCCAAAATGTTATTGATGAGCCGGTTACTTTTTTCACACTTTCATTAAGGTAAGGCTCAGAGATATGCAGCATTTTAGCAAAATCTGAAGGTTTCTTACATTCTCGAAATTTTTGCCTCAGCAGTTTTTTAAATTGCATTGTTATTTTAACCGCCCTAACATCATTACCATATAAATGTTTTATGCCACCCTGAAAACAATCGGCAGTAATTGTTAGAAAAGAGTTAAGTAGGGCATGATATATCCTAATGTTCAATGCGCTCTCATTTTCTTTTACTATTCTTTTGTGCAGCATTGTAAGTAAGTGATTACAATCTGACAAGTTTGCGGGCGATAGTGTGAGCGCAGCCTGAACGCCCAACCAACTTTCAAAAATATAGCGACATTCAGTATTTATAAACGAAGTATCTACGCCAATAAACCACCCGCTTGCCTGGTTGGTTTTTATTCGATAATGAATTTGGTCTGGCATTATATAATAAAGCTGCCCTTGATTGACAATCTTTTCCTGAAAATCGACAATGACAGACCCTGACCCTTTTGTGAGTAAAAAAAATAAATAGTGGTCATCTCTGTGCGCGCCTAATTCTTCCAATTTTTGATGATCGTTATCTTCATGGCTAAAAGCTTTAAGCTGAAATCCAATTTCAGTTTTATCTTTTAATTTATCAACATATAATTTTTCCATCAAATTAAATCAATCTATTCAAATTTACACTAGTAATTATAACCGGAGTAATTTATCGGCATTTTTGTAAGCTATTTTTTCTATCTGCTCTTGCGGAATATTAATCTCATTTAAAAAATTAATTCCCATTTCGTTACTGCTAAAAGGATAATCAACCGATAGCATAATATTATCTATACCAAAAGTATCAATTGCAATTTGTAGTGGAGGCTGGGTAAAAAAGCCGCTCGTTGTACTATGTAACTGCTCATGAAAAGTATCTATTAGTGTTCGCTGGTTTTCGCCGCCGTTACCAGGCATAAATGCTTTGTTAGATCGCACCCACATCATTGGCAGCATTTCGCCCATGTGGCCTATAATGATTTTTAGTTTAGGATATTTATCAAAAGTACCTGCCGCTAATAAACGTAATATATGCACTGCAGTTTCAGAGTGCCATCCCCATCCCCAGCATGCAATAGCATCAAATGTGCCGCTTTTTCCTCCAACGTTACTATAATATGCATCCATAACCGGTGCTGGCGGGATGCCGGGATGAATGTATATTGGAACACCAAGTTTTTCGGCCCGCTCAAAAACAGGAGCAAATTTAGGGTGATCTAAAAAATCACCATTAGTTAAACCTCTAATCATGGCACCTCGAAACCCATAATTTGTTACAGTGCGCTCTAACTCATCGGCAGCAGCTATTGGAGCCGTCATTGGCAAATGGGCAAATGCGGCAAACCTGTTAGGGTGTTGCTTTATTTTTGCAGCCAGTAAATCATTGTACGCAGATGCAAATGCCGGTGCTAAAGCAGGATCGAGCAAATTTACATCGGTATTTTCTACAGAAAGTACCTGCATGCTTATGCCTGCTTCATCCATAGAATTTAATCGTTCTCCTGTAATGTCAGACAGTTTTGACATCATTTGCAGGGCTGGGCCAGATGGCTTTCTGTTTTTTAATAAATCAGGTAAAAACTGTGTCATTTCAGGAAATGATACATGCTCTTCAAGTGTTACAATTCTCATAGTGTTGTAATTAGTTATGGCAAAGTAATAACTATAAGCCAGAGATATCAATAGCATACTTGTGGTAATCATAGCACAATTCAATGTGTTATTTTAACTCGTAATATATAGTATTATAAAAGTAAGCATTGTTGCATTAAGGCATATTACATAATTACTACCTTTGTTAGTAATAAAGAGTATTTAAAATGGAAGAAACTGCAGGGTTGCTAAGCAAAATTACACACCACGATAAATTATCGATCACTGTAAATGAAAATTGTGCCATAACATTGCCACAGGATATATTGCAAAAGTTATTGCAACCGCACAAGCTGGCGCACTATTGTTTTATTTTTTTAGACGAAGGCACAGAAACCTATAAGATAGATTTAAAAGATATTACAATATCAAATAGCCAGGTAGTATTTGGTGTGCCTAATCAAATATTTTTAAACCCACTTAAAAGTGAACACAATTTAAATTATAAGGTTGCTTTTGATGAAAATACGCTGGCACTGTTACCAAACTCGTTCCCTTTTTTGCATAACCCTTTAAATACCCACACCATTACGTTTGCGCCCGATGCTAAAAAGAGGGTTAAATCAATATTATCTAATTTATTTCAGCTACTTCACGCTCCAGGTAAGCAAAAATCTGCCGAAATAATTTTAGCGCACTTAAATACATTGCTTACAGAATTTAACAGCGCTTATTTTGAAAATACTGAAACAGACAATGGCTTTAATCCTAAGTTATCAAAATATGTAGCATTTAAACTTGCTGTAGAAACACATTTAACCGAGCAGCAGGATGTGCACACCATTGCCGAAAAACTGGCAATGAGTACAAGTACACTTTATGGTGTTGTAAAAGAATTTTCGGGAGTTTCGCCTAAAGAATGGATGACTAACCGCCTTATGCTCGAAGCGCAACGCAAGCTGCAGTATTCTACGCTTTCGGTTAAAGAACTAGCCTATGAACTGGGTTTTAACGACCCTGATTATTTTTCGCGACTATTTAAAAAAAGTACGGGTAAAAGCATTAGTACATTCTTGACAGATTTACACGATTTGTCCAGTAACTAAAATGATTTGTCCATTTTGCCATTTGTATTAGTGACTACTTTTGATTTATAATTTAAAAGAAGTACTATAATGAAATCAGCATTAATAACCGGAGCAAATAAAGGTATTGGCTTAGAGGTAGCAAAAATACTTTTACAAAACGGATTTTACGTATACATAGGCGCCCGTAGTTTAGAGAATGGAACATTAGCAATAGAAAAACTAAAGGCAGACGGATTTAATAATATCGAAGCCATACTATTGGATGTTACAAATCAGGAATCTGTCGATGCAGCTCGCAAAACTATTGGAGAGAAAACACAAGTTTTAGATGTGCTTATTAATAATGCAGGTATATCGGGCGGGTTCCCGCAATCGGCGCTTAATGCAACTATCAATCAGTTTAAAACAGTATATGCAACTAATGTTTTTGGTGTTGTTAGTGTTACGCAGGCGTTTATAGATTTACTGCAAAAAGCAAACGAGCCACGCATTGTAAATGTGAGTAGTGCCATGGCATCGCTTGCCCTTACAGCAGATACTGCCAGCCCTGCTTACGGTAATAAGCTGGCTGTATACCAGTCGAGCAAAACAGCGCTAAATATGTACACCCTAAACCTTGCTTATGATTTACGAGATACGCCATTTAAAGTTAACGCGGTGTGCCCCGGATATACTAAAACCGATTTTACCAACCATCAAGGTACCAGCACTGTTGAAGAAGCGGGACAACGTATTGTCAAATATGCACTGATAGGTAAGGATGGACCAACAGGCCAGTTTTTTAGTGAGGAATATTTCCCGGCACCTGCAAGCTGCCCATGGTAAATAAAATATCAAGTTAAATTTATAATAAAGCCGCAAGTTGATATTGCGGCTTTTGATTTATGTGATTTTATATTGCTTAAAATGCCGCATAAAGGGTATAAGTTTTTATACATAACTAGTTTACTGCACATGGTTTTATTTATTAGGAAGATAATAAGTTTGATTTTTACTACTTTTGCTTTTAAAATAATGTTATGACTAACAATTTAAATACGTTATCGGATTTTAAATTCAATATTTTTAGATTAGAAGATATTTGTAATGTTCGTGGCCAGGAAATGCATTTTGGAAGAAGGGACTATTATAAAATAAGTATGATTTCAGGAAATAAAAAGGTCTATTATCACGATACTGATTACGAATTAGAAGGTTGTAATTTAGTTTTCTTTCAGCCTGGTACTCCATATAAAATGCAACAGGCTGAGTTGGGGCAAACCGGCATATTTTGTGTATTTTCAGCTGATTTTTTTGAGCAGTTTATTGCTGTAGAACAGTATCCTTTATATCAAAATATAAAAGATGCATACATTAAATTAACTACTGAACAGGAAAAGTATATTATGCAGGTTTTTAGTGAAATGGAAGAGGCTTTTCAAAGTGATTATGCTTTTAAGTATGATTTAATACGTAGTTATGTTTTACAAATTATTCATACTGCGCAACGCTTAAAATCTTTTGGGTTATCTGCTATACCAACCGATGCAGAGTCGAGGCTTGCACATCGTTTTACAGAATTGCTTGAACAGCAATTTCCGGTAGATTCTATTGCGCAACAAATAAAACTTAAACGTCCGCAGGAATACGCTAACCGGTTAAATATACATATTAATTATCTCAATAGGGTGCTTAATAATCAGTTAGGTCAATCGACAAGTGAGTTGATAAGATTGAGGGTACTAAAAGAAGCCCGAATGTTATTGCGATATTCTGATTGGAGTATTAATCAAATAGCGTGGTCTTTGGGCTTTGAAGATAACTCTTATTTCATACGCACATTTAAAAAAGAAATGGAAACTACACCTAAAGATTACCGTATTTTTCAAAAAGTGTGATTTGTTCTATTTTCGGATTGTATCCTTCTATAATCTTCGCTAATATGAGCATTACTTTTGCTTCATAAATTTTTTAATTATGAATAAAATAGCATTAGTAACCGGCGGTAGCCGTGGTTTAGGGAAAAGTATGGCACTTCATTTAGCTGAAAATGGGAATGATGTGATTATTACTTATAATACAAAGAAAGAACTCGCAAACGAAGTTGTAAAAGAAATTGAATTAAAAGGTCAGAAAGCCATAAGCTTACAATTAGATGTAAGCGAAACAGGCAAAAGCATTCCAAACTTTATTGCCACTTTTAAAGCAGCGCTTCAATCTACATTTGGTAAAGAAACTTTTGATTATTTAATAAATAATGCGGGTGCTGGAAATTATCAGCCTATTGCAGAAGCGCAGCCGGCAGATTTAGATTATTTATATAACATTCATTTTAAAGCACCCTATTTGTTGGCACAGGGACTCGTGAATTCTATTAATCCAAATGGAAGTATTATTAATGTATCGTCAGGATACAGTCGTTTTTCCGATGCTGGATTTGCTGCTTACGGAGCTATGAAAGCTGCCATTGATACTTTAACAAGATTTCAGGCTGTAGAATTTGCGCCTTTAAAAATAAGGGTAAACGCCATTGCCCCTGGTGCAGTTGAAACAGATTTTGCCGGCGGTTTAGTACGCGATAATAGTTTTGTTAACGAAATGGTTGCAGGAAAAACAGCATTGGGAAGAACAGGCCAGCCTAATGATATAGGTAAAGTTATAGCTTTTTTAGCAAGCGATGCCTCAGGATGGATAAATGGAGAACGACTTGAAGTTTCCGGTGGTATTGCTTTATAATACAGTTGTATATAGCATTCAAATTATCTTTAAAAAATCTTCATCAGTAACTGATGAAGATTTTTTAAAATGCTTTACAGCCTAATCTAAATTAGGTACAATTTTATAAATTTCTGCAATTTCGTGGTTAATCTTGTCAAAGTCAATTTTAAGGTCTACCAGGTTACCGCTGTGAATATCAAAAATCCAACCGTGTACAGTAAGGCCACGTTCGGCAATGGCTTTTTGTACTTCGGCAGTTTTAATTACGTTAATGCACTGCTCCTGTACATTCAGGTCGGCAAGGAGGTTATAACGCTCAGTAGGGTTTTCAATATTGTCTAACTCTTTACGGTGCAGGCGGTATACATCTCTAATATTACGTAACCATGGGTTAAGTATGCCCAGGTCGGCCTGTTCCATAGCTGCTTTAATACCACCACAATTGTAATGGCCACAAACTACTATGTGGTTCACTTTTAAATGTACTACGGCATAATTGATAACCGACATTACATTTAAATCAGTGTTAGGTACCATGTTAGCAATGTTACGGTGCACAAAAGCCATACCGGGCTGTATGCCCATAAGCTCTTCGGCAGTAACACGGCTATCGCTGCAGCCTATGTATAAAATTTCAGGCGCCTGGCCTTCGGCTAATTTTGTAAAATATTCGTTATCTACATCAAGCTGGCGCTCAATCCAGTTTTTATTGTTTTCAAAAACCTGTTTAATATTCATTGTAGGACATTTTAAGTTGTTATTTCAAAAATAACAATTACAAACCATATATGAAAAGGATTACAAAAGCGTTAACAATTTATAGCCTTTAATTTATAGATTACTAATTAGGATCGAACCCGTACATGAAATTATTTAGTAATCCATTAGAACTTTCAAGATGTACAATATCCATAAGTTCTTCAAAATAACTACAAATTCTTTCACGATCTTCAGTATCAATTTCAATATAGATATCAGAAAATCTGGTAAGACCGATTTTTATTGCTTCCTGATATTTTTCATCGGTAGGGTCTTCTCCTGTTGCAACCTTTTCAAAATCATTTGCCGCCTGATTTATTTTTTCAGATAAAATAGGTCTTAATTTAGGATCGTTAATTCCAGGATAATAGGTTACATTATCTTCTACAAATTTCTCTTTTGATTTAAATAGACTAAATTTATTCATGGTGTCAGGTTGAGTTTTAATATTATTTTGTCCACAACAAATGAATAGGGAACACATTGATAATAAAAAAAATGATTTTATATTTTGCATGTAAATTATAAATGATTGATGATAGCTACTCTTCAAACCCTTTAATAAGCACCTCTAAAATAGTAATAGCAGCTTCGCTTATTTTAGTACCGGGGCCAAAAACGGCAACAGCACCGGCATCAAATAAATATTGGTAATCCTGCGCCGGTATAACACCACCCACAATAACCATAATATCTTCGCGGTCGTATTTTTTAAGCTCTTCGATAACCTGTGGTACCAGGGTTTTATGCCCAGCCGCTAAAGATGATACACCCAATATATGTACATCATTTTCTACCGCTTGTTTTGCGGCTTCCGCCGGAGTCTGGAAAAGCGGACCAATATCTACATCAAAACCTACATCGGCATAGCCTGTTGCTACTACTTTAGCGCCACGGTCGTGCCCATCCTGACCCATTTTTGCAATCATAATACGCGGGCGACGGCCTTCCAGCTTGGCAAATTCGTTGGCTAGTTGTTTCGCATTTTCAAAACTTTTGTCGTCTTTAATTTCTTTACTGTACACACCACTAAACGATTTTATTTGAGCTTTATACCTGCCATAAACACTCTCCAGAGCGTCACTAATTTCGCCCAGGGTTGCCCTGTGGCGTGCGGCCTCTATAGCCAGTTCGAGTAAATTACCGGTTTTATTTTGGGCAGCTTCTGTTAATTTTTGCAAACTCGCTGCTACTTTATCGTTATTCCGGGTCGCCTTAATGGTTGCCAGTTGTTCCAGTTGCTGGCGGCGCACCATTTGGTTATCAACATCCAGTATATGCAGCGGATCTTCTTTATGTAAACGGTATTTGTTTACGCCAACAATAATATCCTGGCTGCTATCTATACGTGCCTGTTTGCGTGCGGCAGCCTCTTCAATACGCAGTTTAGGTATTCCGGCTTCAATAGCCTTTGTCATTCCGCCCAGTTCCTCCACCTCTTCAATAAGCGCCCAGGCTTTTTGGGCAATTTCGTGGGTAAGGCTTTCTACATAATAGCTGCCTGCCCAAGGGTCTACGGTTTTGGTTATTTTGGTTTCTTCCTGTAAATATAGTTGGGTATTACGCGCTATACGTGCCGAAAAATCGGTTGGCAGCGCAATAGCTTCGTCCAAAGCATTGGTGTGTAGCGATTGTGTTCCGCCAAAAGCAGCAGCAGCAGCCTCAATGCAGGTACGGGCAACGTTATTAAAAGGATCCTGCTCTGTTAAGCTCCAGCCGCTGGTCTGGCAATGGGTGCGCAGTGCCAGTGATTTTTCATCTTTAGGGTTAAATTGTTTAAGCAGCTTTGCCCAAAGCATACGCCCTGCACGCATTTTAGCGATTTCCATAAAATGGTTCATACCAATAGCCCAGAAAAAAGAAAGGCGCGGGGCAAATTCATCTATTTTCATGCCGGCAGAGAGGCCGGTACGAATGTATTCCAGTCCGTCAGCCAAGGTATATGCCAATTCGATGTCGGCAGTAGCGCCGGCTTCCTGCATGTGGTAACCCGAAATACTTATTGAGTTAAATTTGGGCATTTTTCGGCTGGCATAATCAAATATATCAGCAATAATTTTCATCGATGGGGCAGGAGGGTAGATGTATGTATTGCGCACCATAAACTCCTTTAAAATATCATTTTGAATAGTCCCCGAAAGTAACTCCGGAGCTACACCCTGCTCTTCGGCGGCAACTATATAAAAGGCCATGATGGGTAATACTGCCCCATTCATAGTCATAGAAACCGACATCTCATTAAGCGGAATCTGGTCGAAAAGCACTTTCATATCTTCAACACTATCTATAGCAACACCGGCTTTACCAACATCGCCTACAACACGTTCATGGTCGCTGTCATAACCCCGGTGTGTGGCTAAATCAAACGCTACCGATAATCCTTTTTGTCCCGCGGCAAGGTTACGGCGGTAAAATGCGTTGCTTTCCTGAGCGGTACTGAAGCCGGCATATTGGCGCACCGTCCAGGGGCGTTGCACATACATGGTGGCATAAGGCCCGCGAAGGTTAGGCGCAAAACCGGCACCAAATTCAAGGTGCTCCAAATTTTCAATATCAGCTTTGGTGTAGGTTTGCTTAAGGTTTATACCTTCGGCAGTAGCAAAAGTATCGTGCCCTGAAATATCATTTTCCGAACTAACTTTGCTGTTATTATTAAGATGTAGGTGCTGAAGGTTTTTTCTCATTTATTTGAAATTATTGCGGATATTTTCGAGGGTTTTTTGAAGTATGAAAACATGAATAAATGATGACCTTTTGTTCGTCTTCAGTAATTACGTAAAATAACATAAAAGGAAACCCTTTTATAACTACACCCCTAAAATTTTTGTAATAAATCCTGAAATAAGGATTATTAGAAATAAGACTGTACGTTTCTTCTATTTTTTGAATAAACTTTAATGGTGTATTTACACTTAAATCGGAATAATAATCAATCGCATTCTCAATCTCTTTTTGAGCTAAAGGAGAAATTATTATTTTATAAGCCATACCTTTTTTTTAATTCTGATATTGACTCTTCGGATGTTAAATACCCTTCGGTAGGTTCATTAACTCTAGCATCAAGTGTCGCTTTCATGTCATCCGTCAGATAAAAATCGTTGTTTTTTGGCAAAATAATCACTTCAACCTCATCGGCATCAAAATCATCAGGTAACGTAATGCTGATGTTTCTGCCGTTTACCTTAATATATTGGCGGAGTGCTTCCATGGTAATTGTTTTTAGTAAATATAATAATTTTACAGCAGGCAGTTATTCTTCGCTGTTAACTTTCTCGTTTTGTAATCGTTCCTGCTCTTTTTTTTCAGCAAGCCTTTTCTCGATAATCGGGCTAATGAGTGTTTTACGAGGGTTTACTTTTACAAATGGGAAAAGTTCCAGGTCGTGGCTCATACGGTCGTTTTTATTAGGATGCTTGTTAGTACCCAGTAAAACTTCTTTACCGGTATCAAACAGTTCCTGTTCTTTACTAGCGCTTTCGTATATTTTTTTCTGAATTTTACTTTCCTTAAGCTGGGCTAAAAATCCACCACCAGCTTCAATTTCTTTAAAAAGGGTTAGGGCTTTTTCGGTAAGTTGCTGGGTAAGCTCTTCTATGTAATAAGCACCATCTGCCGGGTTGTTTACTGCATTAAAGTAGCTTTCGTGCTTTAAGACTAATAACTGGTTACGTGCAATACGATCGCCAAACTCGTTGCTTTTATGGTACAAGGAATCGTAAGGCTGGTTTATAACCACATCTGCACCACCTAAAATAGCGCTCATACACTCGGTTGTGGTACGCAGCATATTTATGTTGTAATCGTATAGGGTTTTGTTACGTTTTGTAGGTGTTGCAATAATATGGCAGTCAGGGTTATGGCCGTATTCATTAGCAATAAGCGCAAATAATATTTTAACGGCACGCAGCTTGGCAATTTCGAAAAAATAATTGGTACCAACCGCCAGCTGAATAACCACAGGTTTGTGCAAGGTAGCAATACGGTTAAAATACTCGTTAGCATGTGCTAGTGTATAGGCAATTTGCTGTATAATATTTGCCCCTGCATTTTGATATATACCTGCGTTTATACTTAAAAAGCTAATATTAGTACACGCTATAGATAGCGTATTTAAAAGTTCAATATTATCTGTGCCGGGCATCCAGTTGCCCTCTTTTACCAAATGGCCTATAGGGTCGAGTTGTACAAAGTAAGTTGCGTTGTTTTGCTTAGCAATGGCGTCGATATTTTTTACGAAATCGATTTCTAAAAATTGCAAATAAAAATAAACAGGAGTAGCCGGGCTAATGCCTGAAAGTAATTTTTGAATATTTACAGTTGCATTGGCTATGGTAAACCTAATAGTTTCGGCACCGCGATTTAAGGTGCTAAGGGCGCGTGCATTGCTTTTATCTACATCGTGTACAAAAATATCCTGGCAAATTTTAAATTGAGATGCCTTAGTAGTAACCTGTAAAGACTCTTTAGTCTCATCTATATGGTAAAAAGGTTTAACTTTAATCCCTTCAGGACTTTCCCAAACAAGTGTATCGTTATAATCAGCGCCTTTAAGTTCATACTGTATTTTCTGTTTCCAAAGTTTAGAAGAAACAGGATTAAACCCATCAAAAAGATTTTCGCTCATAAACAAACGTTTTACAGGGATGTAGTGTCTTTTACCTTTTTAGCATCCTCTTCAAATTCTATAATATAAATATCTTCATTTTCGCGCTTCATGTAGTATTTTTCGCGGGCGTATTTTTCGGTCTGGTCGGCATTTTTAAGTTGCTTAATACTGGTGCTGTCTTTCTTGATCTCGTTTATATAATACTGCTTGTTATCTTCAAGTTCCTGAATTTCGGTATCAAGCTCCTTCTGAACAAAATACGAATAATTATCTAGAAATGTTAGCCATATACCCACAAAAATAATAACCACAACATAGCGGTTTCCTAAAAATTTAAGGAAAGGGTAGCGGGAGGTTAGTTTTTTAAGTGGATTCATACTTGTTTAAATTCCAAAATTAAGGATGTTGTAAACTTATAAAATTCTTTGGTTAATTACTGCCCTAACCACATCAATAGCAACAGTATTATATTTATCGTTAGGTATAATAATATCGGCAAACGCCTTAGTAGGTTCAATAAATTGCTCATGCATAGGTTTTAAAGTTGTTTGGTAGCGGTTAAGTACTTCTTCCATATCGCGGCCACGCTCTGCAATATCGCGTTTTAGGCGGCGAATAAGCCTCTCGTCAGAATCGGCGTGAACGTAAATTTTAATATCAAACAGGTCACGCAATTTTTGGTCGGCTAATATAAGAATGCCCTCAACTATCATAACTTTTCGCGGATGAGTAAGTATAGTATCTTCAACACGGTTATGAGTTACAAACGAATATACAGGTTGCGGGATAGTGTTACCGGCCTTAAGTTGTTTAAGGTGTTCTACTAAAAGTTCAAAATCGATGGCACGCGGGTGGTCAAAATTTATTTTAGCACGGTCTTCATAACTTAAATTCGTGGTTTCCCGGTAGTAATGATCCTGCGAAATGATACCTACCTCTGTAAGTGGCAGTTCATTCATAATTTGGTGTACAACAGTTGTTTTACCACTTCCGGTACCGCCGGCAATTCCTATAATAAGCATTAAAAATTGTTTTTTGTTTTTGCAAAAATAGCAATTATAGGTGGGTTTAAGATACCCTTACAACGCTTTGTTTAAAACTATGTTTTTTGTATGTGGCTAACTACTACCATATCAATAAAATTTTTAGGCTTAAATGCGTAATGTTTAAATATCATTTGGTTTATATAAACTTAATGTAAATTTTATATGACTGATACTTAAGGTGTGTTGTAATTTTTTACTTTTGAAAAGTAACGACAAAAGTTAAAAAAATGAAAAAAACTACTTTTAGCCCTGTTAATTTAACAAGGGTTTTATTGATGCTATTAATAGTATTGTATGCAAGCAGTTCATTTGGGCAAACTGCTATTTTTTCAAATACGATTACAGGTACTAATCCAGGTGCTGACAATCCCTATTCAACAGACCAGGTTGTTGTAACAAATATAACTGCTACCGGTATTGGGCGTGGCAGTGGTATCGATGTAAACACTGCTTCAAACAGGTATAATGCAAAAAGTTTTAATACCTCGATAACTCTTGATGCTAATGATTATTTTACCTTTACAATAACACCGGCAACAGGCTACAAAATTAATTTTGCAAGTTTTGTATATACTGCGCAAAAATCAGGTACAGGGCCAAAGCAATTTGCGCTAAGGTCGAGTATTGATAATTATGCTACCAACATTTATACTTATAGCGATACAGGCGCAGCATCTGCTACATGGACAGAAACAGCAGCCTTATCAGCATCAACATTGCAAAATATTACGAGCTCTGTAACATTTAGATATTATGCATGGAATGCTGGTGCTGATGCGGGTACTTTTAGTATAAACGATTTTATATTTAATGGTACTGTAGCTACTGCAGGCGTTACTGCTCCTGCAAACCCGGTTGCTACAGCAGCTACTAACGTAACCGGTACAAGCTTTACCGCTAACTGGAACGCTGTTACCGGTGCTACAAGCTACAGCCTTGATGTTGCTACAGATATTAATTTTAATACAATACTGGCTGGGTATACCGCACTTACTGTTAACGGTACATCGCAAAATGTTACCGGCCTTACTGCAAATACAAATTATTATTATAGAGTTGTAGCAAGAAACAGCACTACAAGCCTTGCTTCTGATTATTCAAATATAATTACTGTTTGCGGTACACCTGCACCTGTTGCAGCTGCTACACAAACCTATTGTGGAGCAACTACGGTAGCAAACCTTGCTGCTACCGGTACTGCCGTAAAATGGTATACTGTAGCTACCGGGGGTACAGCCTTAGATGGTACAGCGACCGTTGCAACAGGTACCTACTATGCCGCCCAAACATTAAATGGGTGCGAAGGTACACGTGCTACTGTTGCCGTAACTGTAAATAATACTGCAGTGCCTACAATTGGCACACAAACATTTTGTGGTAGTGCTAAAGTGTCTGACTTTATTGTAACTACAGGCACGGGAGTAAAATGGTATGCTGCTGCTACAGGTGGTACTGCCCTTGCAAGTACAGATGCTGTTTTTGTAGGTACTTATTATGCAAGCCAAACTTTAAATAGCTGCGAGAGTGCACGTATACCGGTTACTGTTGCTATAACTACTACAGCAGTACCAACTATTGGCGCACAAACATTTTGTAATAGTGCTAACGTGTCTGATTTTGTTATAACAACAGGTACTGCTGTAAAATGGTATGCAGCGGCTACAGGAGGTGTAGCTTTAGATGCTACTACCGCACTTACTACAGGTACAACATATTATGCAACACAAACCTTAAACAGCTGCGAGAGTGCACGTACACCTGTAACTGTTACAATTAATACTACTGCTGCTCCGTTTGCAGATGCACAAACATTTTGTACTACAAATGGTGTTCCTACAGTAGCTAACCTTACTGTAACAACCGGTACTGCTGTAAAATGGTATGCTGTCGCTACAGGCGGAGTTGCTCTAGATGCTACTACTGCACTTACTACAGGTACTACTTACTATGCGAGCCAAACATTAAACAACTGTGAGAGTACTTTACGTACACCGGTAGTTGTAACTATAAATGCTACTGTTGCTCCGGTTGCAGATGCACAAACGTTTTGCGCTACCGATGGTATTCCTACAGTAGCTAAACTTGCTGTAACAACAGGTACAGATGTGAAATGGTATGCTGCCCAAACCGGTGGTGTTGCATTAGATGCTACAACAGTGCTTCTTACAGGTGCTACTTATTATGTATCTCAAACACTAAACAACTGCGAAAGTTTACGTGTAGCAGTACCAGTAACAATAAACACTACTGCTGCCCCTGATGCAGATGCCGAACAAATATTTTGTAATGCTGCTACTGTAGCTAACCTTACAGTTAATGAGCCCGTTAGTAAAAATATTGATATTGAAGTAAAATGGTATGCTGGCCTAGCCGGTGGTGATGCCCTTGAAGCTACAGAAGTATTAACTACAGGTAATACATACTATGTATCTCAAACTGTAAATAATTGCGAGAGCGTACGTACTGCTGTAGTAGTAACTGTAAATAAAACTACTGCTCCTGTAGCAGATGCGCAAACATTTTGTGATGCTGCTACTGTAGCTAACCTTAAGGTAACTACTGGTACAGATGTAAAATGGTATGCTGCCGAAACGGGTGGTGATGCTTTAGAGGCTACTACAGTACTTATTACAGGTGCTACTTACTATGCCTCTCAAATACTAAATGATTGCGAAAGCGCACGTACTGCTGTAGTTGTAACTATAGCTATTGCAGTTAAACCAGAAGGTGAAGCTACACAAAACTTTACTGAAGGTAAAACACTTGCAGATCTTACCGTAACCGGAGCTGATATTGTTTGGTATGCTGATTCAGAATTAACAAAAGTGCTTCCTGAAACTACAGTGCTTACAGATGCTGCTACTTACTATGCAGTATCTACTATAGATGCCTGCCAGAGTGATGCGCTTGCTATTACGGTTAAAAAGGTATTAAGCGCTGCTGGTTTCGATAAAGCTAACTTTACATATTACCCTAACCCTGTTAAAGATGTACTTACTTTATCATACAACACAACTATATCTTCGGTAGAAGTTTATAACATGTTAGGCCAGGTTGTTATTACTACTAAAGTTAATGCTAATCAGCCACAAGTTACTACTGCTAATCTTGCTGCCGGTACTTATATTGTTAAGGCAACAGCGGGTAACAAAACTCAAACCTTTAAAGTGGTTAAACAATAAACTACTTTCATAGTACTGCAAAAGGCTGCCAATTTTGGCAGCCTTTTTTATGTATTACTATTAAAATGCTATTATCTTAAAATATATACCGCTGTTAAATTAACTTTTGTTTAAGAGTGTGGTGTGAAATAAGCCATAAAAAAGCTCCATAGGTTGTGGAGCTTTTTAAATTATATGTTATGTAAGGTAATTGCTGTAAGGTAAGATACTCTTTTATTCCATTCTTCGGTAAGGCTAAATTTATGCGATGGTATGCGCCAAATTTTAGTTTCGTAAATGCATTTTCCAAATTTTTCTAATTCTTTAGATGTAGCGAAATCTTTCAATTTTTCCAGCCCCCGCATAGCTACAATTGCAAATTCCGGCTTCATGTTTAAATCCATAACCGACTCTAATATAGTAGTTATGCTTTTACGTTGCTGCGTTGGTGCCGCAGATACTATAAGAATTCTCTTTTTTCTTACGGTAATAATATAAGTACCTTCAGTTAAATCAGTGGTAGAAAATACTTTCTCCAGAAATACTTTACCCGCCTGTGTAAAGTGTACTTTGCAAATTTGCTCTGGTTTAAGCCGTCTGCATACCTCGTTTATAGTGTGGGCTTTCCCCGCTTCCCGGCCACCTTTAATGATTATGTAATTCATAGCTTTAGTTTTATATAGTGGTGATTATTTGCTTTTAAGTATTGTTAATTTTTGTTAACTACTTGTTAATATTTTATTATCAACCCTTTTTAATTGAGTTTTTAATAAATTTTCTATATAATAAAGTTATGGCGGATGAATGGCACTTCCTTACGGTTTACCACAAACAGGTGTTAAAATTATGTTAAAATATCTAAAATTAGATTTTAGTAATTTAATTTTTAAATTACTCCCATGTCTTTAGCTATAGATATAAGGTGTATTGTATTATTTGCTTTAAAATAAATTTTAAGCTTGTTAATCCTTTTTTCTATGCTACTGGTGCTGGATGTATTTTTGCCGCTAGCCTTTAAAATTTCGCTAATTTCAGTTTGGGTTTTGCCTCTGGACAGGTGTTTTAAAAGCAGTATATCATAATCATCTATTTCAGACAGGGTTTTTTCTTCAAATAAATGGGCTACTGTAGGCGATATATAGGTGTAACTGGTAGTGTATATTAAATTTAATGCTTGCGGAAATTCAGTAATACTATCGCGGCCTTTTGCTATAAAACCATTTATTTTAAAACTCTGAAAAAGATTTTTTATACGGTATATTCTGTCGTCTATAGAGTATACAATAATTTTTAAGCTGGGGTGTAACTTTCTGGCAGCTTCTATAAGTTCTTCCCCGGTAGATAGAACAGTATCTCTGTAATCCTGCCTGAAAGAAAGATCTGTAATCAATAAATCAAAAGGTGCGTCTTCGTTTATACCTTTTTTAATTTTCATTAATGCCTCATCGCAATATTTAGTACTGCGAATATCAATATCAGGATATTTGTTTTGTAAAATAGTTACAACACCTATACTGATGCTATCTATATCTTCGGCTATTAAAATTTTTTTAAACATAAGCTATGTTTGCAGGAAACGTTAATGTAAGGTGAAATCCGTTTGCGGCGGCAGTATCAAAAATTGCTTTACCATTTATAGCTTCTAAGCGTTGCTCAATATTTTTAAGTCCATTACTTATAGTTGTGTCTACGCCTTTCATGCCTACGCCATTGTCAGAATATATTATTTTAGCTTTTTTATTTTCAATACTAAAATCAATAAGTACAACGGTGGCATAACTGTGCTTTTGCATATTAACCATAAGCTCCTGCAATACACGGTAAGTGGCTATTTTTTTAGGGGCTTCTATTTTATCCCAATCAATTTTGCTTATACCTTTTACAATAATGTTAACCCCATAATTGCTATAGCTGCTAAGCATTAACTTTAATTGTACAGGGAAACGCTTATTAGTATCTATATCATTATTTTCGCGCGATATATTGCGAGTAATCAGGTAAATACTATCAAGCTGGTTAACAAGTTTTTCTTTTTTTGTTCCGGTAATAACTTCTTCGTTAGCAACAAACAGCAGGCAGCCATAAATTTCGTTAGCTATTTCGTCATGCAATTTTTTAGAAATCCTGGTTTCTGCAGCATACGCTTCCAGTATGCGTTCTTTTTTATGTTTTTGCGAAAGCTGGTAAAATAAAAGTACCGATGAAAATATACTGGTAATAAGACCTAGTAAAAGTATCTTATTATGGTCTTTACTGGTTTGTAAACGTGCCTGATGATTATGTTCATGAAGATTTTCTGGCGCTACAGTTTCTTCATTTTGGGTTATATCTATAGCAGTAATGCTGTCCTGGCAAGAAGTGGCCAGACAGCACATAAACAGGATAATAATGACAAATTGTAGTTTTTTTATCATAAAAATACCGGTAAAAAATGCTAAAAAATAATTAATCGTAATTGCAATAATCAAATTAACAGGGTTGCCTTTAAAGGCGTAGGGTGTAAACATTTTAAACTTAGCAGTACCAGTGTTTAAGCCGGTAATAATAATAAATAAACTTTGCTACATACTTTTAAAATTCTGATGTAAAAAACAGCTTAACATTAGGGTATTTAGACTGCGTCATTTGTATCGAAAACTCCGAGTCGGCTAAAAACACAAGCTGGCCAAATTTATCAGTAGCCATAAACTTTTGCTTAATCCTTTTAAACTCGGCAAACTCTGCACTTTTAGGGTCGTCTGGTTTTACCCAGCACGCCTTGTAGGCCGGGAAGTTTTCGTAAGTACACTTGGCACCATACTCATGCTCTAACCTGTATTGTATAACCTCATATTGCAGCGCGCCTACGGTACCAATAACCTTACGGTTGTTCATTTCCATGGTAAACAGCTGCGCTACACCTTCATCCATTAGCTGGTCGACACCTTTTTCAAGTTGTTTAGCTTTCATAGGGTCGGCATTATTTATATATCTAAAATGTTCGGGCGAAAAGCTAGGTATACCCTTAAAGCTCATTTGCTCACCCTCGGTAAGCGTATCGCCAATTTTAAAGTTACCTGTATCGTGCAGGCCTACAATATCACCGGGATACGATATATCTACGATCTCCTTTTTTTCTGCAAAAAATGCATTAGGACTAGAGAATTTAAGATTTTTTTTGTGGCGTACATGTAAGTACGGTTTATTACGCTCAAACGTGCCAGATACTACCTTTACAAACGCAATACGGTCGCGGTGCTTAGGGTCCATGTTGGCATGTATTTTAAATACAAAGCCCGAAAATTTATTTTCGTCGGGTTTAACCAGTCGCGTGTCGCTATCTTTAGGCCTTGGCGATGGTGCTATTTGTATAAAGCAATCTAAAAGTTCGCGTACACCAAAGTTATTTAATGCAGAACCAAAGAATACTGGCTGCAAATCACCATTTAAATATTCCTGGCGGTCGAAAGGAGGATACACTTCATCAATAAGTTCTAATTCTTCACGAAGCCTAACTGCAGGTTTCTCGCCAATAATTTCATCCAGTTGCGCATTGTTGATATCTTGGAAAGCAATGGTTTCCTCGATGTTTTTACGGCTATCGCCACTAAACAGGTTAATGTTCTTTTCCCAGATGTTATAAATACCCTGAAAATCATACCCCATACCTATAGGGAAACTTAATGGCGTAACACGAAGTCCAAGTTTTTGTTCAACCTCGTCCATAAGGTCAAAGGCATCTTTACCCTCACGGTCAAGTTTATTTATAAATACCAGCATAGGTATTTTGCGCATACGGCACACCTGTACCAGTTTTTCGGTTTGTTCCTCAACCCCTTTAGCAACGTCAATAACAACAATAACGCTGTCTACCGCGGTTAGGGTTCTAAAAGTATCCTCGGCAAAATCTTTGTGGCCGGGAGTATCTAGTATGTTTATTTTTTTGCCTTTGTAATTAAATGCCAAAACCGATGTTGACACCGAGATACCCCTTTGCCTTTCGATTTCCATAAAGTCGCTCGTGGCTCCTTTTTTAATTTTATTGCTTTTTACAGCTCCCGCTTCCTGTATTGCACCACCAAAAAGCAATAGCTTTTCGGTAAGGGTAGTTTTACCGGCATCGGGGTGGGATATAATTCCAAATGTGCGTCTCTTCTCAATTTCTTCTATAAAACTCATCAGTCTGTAGTAGTACTTTGTTTAATCGGCAAAAATAAGTTTTATATTTATGAATGCCTAAAAAAATATAGCCTCTAAGTTAGTACCAATGATTCGTTTTAACAAAAATCTGTAACAAATAATACTGTTAATAATAACTTAAAATGCTATTTTTACACTCATTGAGCCAAAAAGCAATAAAATAGTATATGATTTGGGTATCTGCATCTTTAAAAAAATGGTTGTGCATTCTGCTTTTAATGGCTGGTAGTGCCATTGTGGCGCAGCAAGACCCACAATATACACAGTATATGTACAATACGCTTACTGTTAATCCCGGTTATACAGGATCGACCGGAGGCTTAGAAGCTACTTTACTGCACCGCTCGCAATGGATAGGTATCGATGGTGCTCCTGCAACGCAGGCTTTCAGCATCCATTCGCCGTATTCTAAATATCATGAAAATATAGGTATAGGCCTTAGTGCCGTTAATGATAGGATAGGCCCATCTAATGAGGTGTATATAGATGCTAATTTTTCATACGCTATCCCGTTAGGAGAAACAGATAAACTGGCTTTTGGCTTAAAGGCCGGGGCAAGGGTGCTTAATGTAGACTGGAGTAAAGGGCGGTATTACCAAAGTGGCGACCCGCTGCTTAACACAAATATTAATAATAAAATTGCGCCTGCGACAGGGGCAGGTATTTACTATTATGCTGATAAATGGTATGCGGGACTATCTGTACCTAACTTTATACGTACCACAATTTATAGCGATGTAAAAGAAAGTACGGTGACCGACAGGCTGCATTACTACGCCATAGTCGGTTACGTATTTAATTTGGGTAGCAGCCTTAAGTTTAAGCCGGCCGTGCTTGCAAAAATAGTTACCGGGGCTCCGGTTATTGTAGATGCTTCGGCTAATTTTTTAATACAGGATTTTGTTACACTGGGTGTGGCATATCGTTGGGATGATGCCATGAGTGCCCTTGCCGGAGTTCAAATTACCCCTAATATCTTTGTAGCCTACTCTTACGACTATTCAATAACCGAGCTGAATAAATACAATAGCGGCTCGCACGAAATTGTAGTACGGTTTCAGTTACAGCCAAAAACAAGCCGTATAAAATCGCCCCGATTTTTTTAAAATTTATTGTATGAAGCAAAACCTACTCATTATATGTTTGTTTTTTAGCCTTGGTGTTGCCTTTGGCCAAACCAAACTGCAAAAAGCCGAACGCCATTTTAAAGATTTGGCTTATACCCAGGCAGCAAAAGAATATACTGAGTATTTGGCTCATGAAAAAAAGCCATCTGCCCAAATAGTGCTTCATGCGGCCGAGAGTAATTATTGTTTAGGTAATACAAGTGTAGCATCACAATTATACGAACAGGCGTATAGTTCTCAAGGCAATAAAATTTTAGATGAATACTTTAATCATTATATATTATCGCTTAAAGCAGAAGAAAATTACGCTAAAGCGGATGAGCTTCAGTTGCAGCGACTCGATTATAAGGGTGCCGAAATTGAGAAACAGCAATTCAATCTTCAAAAAAAATATCTTGACAGTTTAAATAATTCAAAGCCAAAATTTGCTGTTGCAAATATTGCCAATAATACTGCTATGGCCGATTTTGGTACCGCATTTTATGGCGATAAAATAGTGTATGCATCGGCTAAAGATGCTATGCGTGATGGTGCTAAAAAATACTCCTGGAACCAGCAGCCGTATCTAACATTATATGTAGCTAATAAAGATACCGTAACCGGAAATTTTACTAACGAAAAGAAGTTTTTACCCGGCGCACAAACCAGTTACCATAATGCGGCAGCCGCTTTTTCGCCCAACTTTAAAACGGTGTATGCTACTGTTAATAATGTAGATAAAAATCGTAAGCTACAAAACGATAAAAAGGGTACTAACAATGTGCAGTTAGTGTACGGACAAATTAAAAACGAAATTTTAGTAAGCAAAACCATAGCTGCTTTTAATAGCCCTGATTATTCGGTAGGGCAGCCCGCGGTTTCGCCCGATGGTAAGTGGCTGTATTTCGTGTCAGATATGCCGGGTGGTTATGGTGAGACTGATATTTACAGGGCTCAGATTTTAGGTAACAATAAATTGGGCGACCCTATAAATTTGGGGCCGGTAATAAATACTACGGGTAAAGAGATGTTTCCGTTTGTAAGTAACGATGTATTGTATTTTGCTTCAGATTGGCATTATGGCCTTGGAGGGTTAGATGTTTTTAGTAGCGCCATTATTAATAAGACAACGTTTGCACAACCTAAAAACATGGGTAAACCTGTAAACAGCAACCGCGACGATTTTGCTTTTATAATTAATAAGGTGGGCACTAATGGTTATGTATCGTCTAACAGGGCTGGAGGCAAAGGCGATGACGATATTTACTATATAAGTCCACCCAAAGAAATACCGAAAAATACAGATGATGTTCTGGAAAGTGTTGCTGGTTTAGAACCGGATCCATCAAAATCGGATCCTGATGCAAAACCGTATGCTGATTTAGTTACTAATAAAGACGGTGTGGAAAAAATTGCCATTAACCCCATTTACTTCGACTTCGATAAATATAATGTTAGGGAAGATGCGGCTGCCGAATTGGATAAAGTGGTGTATGTGCTTCAAAAATTCCCTAACGTAATTATAAAAATAGAATCGCATACCGATTCGAGAGGGACGGATGCCTATAATATAGAGTTGTCTGATAACAGAGCAAAAGCTACTTACAATTATATAATTGCTAAAGGCATTAGTCCAAAACAAATTCAGAGCGTAAAAGGCTACGGCGAAACACGCTTATTAAATAAATGTTCTAACGGGGTAAACTGTAGCGATGAGGAGCATCAGTTAAACCGCCGGTCGGATTTTATTATCGTAATAAAGTAACTTCAGTACACTACGTATAGCTTACTGGTTAGAACTAAGCATAGTATTTATAGTAAAAAACAGTATAATGGTATATAAATAAAAATATATACTTGCATAATGTTATTGATTGCTTATTTTTGTGGGTTGCAAAAAAGTAGCAGTCATAATTTTTTATTAAATACTGCGTTTACTAACCGTATAAAAGCGTATAAATTATTTTTATAATGAAACTAAACCAGGTTTTTTCAGGCCTATTATTAACGGCGTTACTTATTTCTGGCTGTAAATCATCTAAACAAACTACAGCAGTACAAACCACTCCGGTTGCTCAAAAAGAAGTTTTATTTACAATAGATAACAAACCTTATTATACCGATGAGTTTGAAAGGGTTTATAATAAAAACCTTGATCTTGTAAAAGACGATTCTCAAAAAAACCTCGATAATTACCTTACCCTTTTTACAGGCTATAAACTTAAGGTTACTAAAGCTAACAAACTTGGCTTGCAGGATAACCCTAAATACCAAACCGAATTAAAAAGCTATCGTAACCAGCTGGCTAAAAATTACCTTACAGATAGTAAAGTAACTACAGAGCTTGTTAAGGAAGCTTATGATCGTTCCCGCAAGGAAATAGATGCATCGCACATTTTATTTATGGCCGATGAAAATGCATCGCCGGCAGATACCTTAAAAGCTTACAATAAAGCGGTTGATGTGCGTAAAAAAGCCTTAGCCGGAGAAGATTTTGGTAAACTGGCAGCACAATATTCTGAAGATCCATCGGCTAAAGAAAACAAAGGCGACCTTGGTTATTTTTCGTCATTCAGAATGGTTTATGCTTTCGAAAATGGTGCTTACAATACGCCTAAGGGCGGAATATCTAAAATTATAAGAAGCCGTTTTGGTTACCATGTTATTAAAGTAAATGATATTAGAGATAACAGGGGCGATATTACCGTGGCGCACATTATGATAATGAAGCCTAAAAAGGAAGATGCTGCTGAAGGAGCTAAGGCAAAAACAAAAATTGAAGATATTTATAAAAAATTACAGCAAGGCGAAGATTTTGCAGCTCTTGCTAAGCAATTTAGCGAAGATAAAGCTAGTGCAAATGCAGGTGGCGGGCTTAATCCTTTCAGTTCGGGCGAGCTTACATCGCAGGAGTTTGAAGATGCCTCGTTTGCATTAACGCAGCCAGGACAGATATCTCAACCTGTTGAGACACAGTTTGGCTGGCATATTATAAAGCTTATCGAGAAAAAACCTTTAAAAACCTTTGAAGAAAGTAAAGCCGATTACGAAAATCGCGTAAAAAGAGATGAGCGTTCAAGGCTGATAGCTCAATCGCTTACCGATAAAATTAGAAAAACATATACCGTTACTACAGATAAAAAAGTGTATAAAGAAGTGCAGGCTACATTAACGGATAGTTTGTTTAACATGAAATGGAAGTTGCCGGCAAATATTGCTGCTTATGATAAAACACTGGTAACTATAAATAATGACAAGAAGTTAACAGGCAAACAGTTTTTAGAATATGTTGTAACACAACAAAATTTAGGCCTTGTTAAAAAGCCAATTCCTGCAACCGCAGATATGCTTTTACAGCGTTATACAAACGAGCAGTTAAATACATACTATAATGATAATCTTGAAAAAGAGTTCCCTGAATTTGCACAAGTAATGGAAGAGTACCGCGATGGTTTGTTACTTTTTGATTTGATGGAAAAAGAAATTTGGGATAAAGCTAAAAATGATACCATTGGGCTTCAAAAATTTTATGATGCTAACAAAGCTAAATACCAGTGGAAAGCAAGGGTAGAAACTCAGGTATATTCTTCTACAAGCGAAAAAGATATTAAAAGCACAAGGGCATTTTTGCTAAAAAACAAAACGGCCGACTATATTAAACAAAAGCTTAATGTAAAAGGGAAAGTTAATGTAATTGAAAAAGCAGGTACTTTTGAGCAGGATAGCGAAACGTTGCCAAAACAAGCCGTTTGGAAAACAGGAGTATCTGATGTTGTAAAAGAAGGTAACTATTATTATGTTTTAAATACAACTAAAGTACTTCCGGCAGGCCCAAAAACTTTAGAAGAAGCTAAAGGCCATGTTGTAAACGATTACCAGCAATACCTTGAAGATAACTGGGTAAGCGAGCTTAATAAGGAGTTTACGGTTAAAGTTAATGCCGATGCTTTTGCTAAAGTAAAAAAAGACCTTAACCAATAATATGGTAAACAAAGTAGTACTGTTGCTCATTGCCTTTGCTTTATTTGCCTGCGCAGATAAAGATGTAGCTTCGCCTAAAAACGCGGCTGCAAGGGTTAATGATGTGTATCTTGGCCGGGAAGAACTAAAGGGTATTGTGCCCGCCGGAACTTCTAAACAAGACAGTATTGCTATTGTAAAAAGTTATATTGACCGTTGGGCTTCGCAAAAATTATTGTATGATGCTGCGGTGGTAAATATAGGTGGCGAGAAGCAAAAAGAACTCGACGGGTTAATTAAACAATACACTACAGATCTTTACACAAAGGCTTATCTGGAAGAGCTGGTGCAGCAAAGTGCAGATACAGTAATATCTCATGATGAGTTAGTGAAATATTACAATACCAATAAGCAAAACTTCAGGACAACAAATACGTTAGTGCGATTAAAGTACATTCGCATGGCTAAAGACCACCCAAAGTTTGCCCTCGCAAGGCAGCGCTTTTTAAGCGGTAATAAAAGGGATATAGAAAAGCTTAACGAAATGGCGCTTCAGTTTAAAAGCTACGCCTTTAATGATACGGTCTGGACAACCATGAATGAGATTTATCAAAAACTTCCGTTTATAAATCCAGATAACCGCGACAAATACGTTAGCCGTGCCATGTCATATCAATACCCTGATTCTACCGATGTGTACCTTGTAAAAGTAGCGAAGGTTTTAGACAGAAACCAGCAGGCACCCTTCGAGTACATAAAGCCAACTTTGCAGGAGGTAATAATAAATAACAGGAAACTGGAGTTAATAAAGAAGTTTCAAAAAGAAATTACGGATGACGCGATTAAAAACAATAAGTATGAAATTTATAAATAGCAGGTTTACACTGCTTTTTGCCCTTGCCTTTTTTAGCATTGCCGCTACTGCGCAGGAAATTATTAAAGAAACTCCTAAAGATACTGTTAAAACAGTTGTTAAGCCTGCCGGTGGTAAAATAAAGGTAGATGGTGTTATTGCCGTAGTGGGCGATTTTGTTGTACTGGATTCTGATATCGACCTAATGTATAAAGAATTGCAGGCGCAAAATGTACCTATTGAAGAGGTAACCCGTTGCGAACTTTTGGGTAAGCTTTTAGAAGATAAACTATATGCCCACCACGCAATACAGGATAGTATTATAGTTACAGATGCTGAGGTTAATGAAAAAATGAACCAGCAAATTGACTATTTTGTAGAGCAGCTTGGTACTCCGGAAAAAATGGTAGCTTACTTTAAAAAGAAAAACCTTGAAACTTTTAAGGCAGAGCTTTTTGATATGCTTAAAACGCAAAAGCTTACAGAGCAGATGCAAAAGAAAATTATTGATGCTGTAGAGATCACTCCGGAAGAGGTTAGACAGTTTTTCCTTCAGTTTAAAAAAGAAGACATTCCGCTTTTTGGAGCTGAGATGGAAGTAGCGCAAATTGTTATTAAGCCGGAAATATCGCAGGCAGAAAAGCAAATAGTTATAGATAAGCTTAAAGCCATGAAAAAAGATATCGAAAACGGTTCAAGTTTTTATAGTAAAGCAGTGCTTTACAGCGAAGATCCGGGATCTAAATCAAGTGGTGGTTACTACAAGTTAACCCGTAAAACGCAGTTTGTAAAAGAGTTTAAAGATGCTGCATTTAGTTTGGCTGAGGGTGAAATATCTGAACCTATTGAAACAGAATTTGGTTACCACCTTATTTATGTAGAAAAAATCCGTGGGCAGGAGCTGGATGTAAGGCACATATTAATGAGCCCTAAAGTTACTCCGGAGGCACTTAAAAAAGCTAAACAGAAAGCAGAAGAAATCAAGAAAAAAATTGATAATGGCGAAATTTCGTTTGCAGATGCTGCACGATCTGAATCGCAGGATAAAGAAACCCGTAACAGTGGCGGCCTTTTAATGAATCCGCGTTCGCTTGAAACCCGTTTTGAACTTACCAAAATGGATCCTACGTTATACAACCAGATAGGTGATTTAAAAAGCAACCAAGTGTCAGATCCTATTCTGGATACAGATCAAAGGGGTGCACAAAGCTACAAGCTGTTAACGGTTAAAAATCGTTATGATGAGCACCCGGCAGATTATGCTAAAGATTATACTAAAATTAAAGAACTTGCCCTTAAAGAAAAACAACGTAAAACCATTGCAAAATGGAGTACCGATAAAATTAAAACTACATACATTAAAATTAATGGCGAATACCGCGACTGTAAGTTTGTTAACAACTGGCTAAAAAAATAGTCTTTGTGGGCTTATGTTTAGGTAAACAATAAAATAATTTATAAGTTTGAAGCTAAGGAATTTCCTTAGCTTTAATTTTAATTAAAAACCAACTATGTCAGACGTAGCAGCTATACAAAATTTAGTACAAAAGCAGGCCGCTTTAAAAAAAGAGATAGCAAAAATAATAGTAGGGCAGGAAGATGTAATTAATCAAATTGTACTTGCCGTATTTTCTGGAGGGCATGCGCTATTAGTAGGTGTGCCGGGATTGGCAAAAACGCTTATGGTAAATACCATATCGCAGGCATTAGGGTTAGGGTTTAAACGTATACAGTTCACGCCCGATTTAATGCCTTCAGATATTTTGGGTAGTGAAATATTAGACGAAAACAGACAGTTTAAATTTATAAAAGGGCCAATATTTAGTAATATAGTATTGGCTGATGAGATAAACCGTACACCGCCTAAAACGCAGGCCGCCTTACTGGAGGCCATGCAGGAAAAAGCAGTTACCATAGCAGGGCATCATCATAAACTGGAGTTGCCTTATTTTGTACTGGCAACCCAAAACCCAATTGAGCAGGAAGGTACTTACCCGTTACCGGAAGCGCAGTTAGACCGTTTTATGTTTGCTATAAAACTTGATTACCCTACGTTTGCAGAAGAAGTTCAGGTGGTGAAAAATACTACGGCAGATACAAATGTTACGGTAAACCCATTATTTACCGCTCAGGAAATTACCGATTTTCAGCACCTTATTCGTCGTATACCAGTAGCTGATAATGTAATAGAATATGCGGTAACGCTTGTAAATAAAACAAGGCCGGGTAACCCGCTTAGTAACGATTATGTAAAATCGTATTTAGATTGGGGTGCAGGGCCAAGGGCATCGCAAAACTTAATACTTGCAGCAAAAGCAAACGCCGCGCTTAAAGGTAAGTTTTCACCCGATATTGAAGATGTGCAGGCAGTAGCACCTGGTATACTGCGTCACCGTATTATAAAAAACTACAAGGCCGACGCCGAAGGCATTACCGAAGAAATGATAATTCAAAAGCTGTTTTAAAACAGCTTTTTTTTATACCTTTAAGTTTATGGAAAAAATTGCACGTTTTGTACCGCTGGGTTTCTTTATTGTTTTTGCTATTGGCTGGTTTATTTCAGACTATGATTCGCTGGGGATTATTAATTATACCTCGCTAGTAGTTGCGTTGCTGTTAATTGCTCAGTTGTTTGTAAACAACAAAATTGCCGGTTTTGTTATTAGCGGTGTTGCGATAATTTTTTCAGTTTATATGCTTGGCCCGGTTGCTGCAGATTATAATACCTTTGGTAATTTTAGTAATGGCATGAAAGTAAGGGGTGTGCTTTTTAGTATTGTAATTATACTGGCGCTACTACATAGTTACTATTATATTAAGTTTAAAAAGGTAGCCAAACCCTTATAAATATATCGTTTTAGGTGTTTTTATGTGTCAAAAATATATCTTAACAAAATAGGGTAAGTATAGTATATTTATAAAATTAAGTAGTTTTTTCGTAAATTGTTAATAGATCTTAAAAAATCTAATACTATTTAATTAACAACCTCTGATTCTTAAATTTATTAGAGTAAATGCAGTAAAGTAGAATGTTTATAAATAATAATTGACTCAAATTAAAGAAACCATAAAAATTTTTTAATTGGAATAAGTTTAAGTAAATTTACAGACTTTTTACAAACGAACATTAATATACTTATTATGGCTTTTGATATTGAAATGATCAAAAAGGTGTATGAGAACTTGGCCGAACGTGTTGACAAGGCACGCGATCTTGTTGGCCGTCCGCTTACACTATCAGAAAAAATCTTATATTCTCACATGTGGGAGGGAAACCCTACACAGGCCTTTGCAAGAGGTAAGGATTATGTAGATTTTGCACCAGACAGGGTAGCCTGCCAGGATGCAACCGCTCAAATGGCCCTGCTTCAGTTCATGCATGCCGGCAAAGCCCGTGTTGCCGTGCCCACTACTGTACACTGCGACCACCTTATACAGGCAAAAGTTGATGCCAAAACCGATTTAAAGCGTGCCAAAGAGCAAAGCAATGAGGTTTTTGACTTTCTTTCGTCTATCTCAAATAAATATGGCATTGGGTTCTGGAAACCGGGTGCAGGTATTATTCACCAGGTAGTACTTGAAAATTATGCTTTCCCAGGGGGTATGATGATTGGTACTGACTCTCACACTGTTAACGCCGGAGGTTTAGGTATGCTTGCTATTGGAGTAGGTGGTGCCGATGCTGTAGACGTTATGAGTGGTATGGCTTGGGAACTTAAATTTCCTAAACTTATAGGTGTTAAACTTACAGGTAAACTTTCCGGCTGGACAGCTCCTAAAGATGTTATTCTTAAAGTTGCCGGTATACTTACCGTTAAAGGTGGTACCGGTGCTGTTATCGAATATTTTGGCGAAGGTGCTAAAGCTATGTCTTGTACTGGTAAAGGTACAATTTGTAACATGGGTGCCGAAGTAGGAGCTACAACTTCTACATTTGGTTATGACGATTCTATGGGTCGTTACCTGCGTGCTACTAACCGTGCCGATGTTGCTGATGCTGCCGATGCAGTTGCTGCTTACCTTACAGGTGATGATGAAGTTTACGCTAACCCTGAGCAGTATTTTGACCAGGTTATAGAAATTAACCTTTCTGAACTTGAGCCACACTTAAACGGCCCGTTTACTCCAGATTTAGCTACGCCTATATCTAAAATGAGAGAAGAAGCTGAGAAAAACGGCTGGCCTTTAAACATTCAGGTAGGTTTGATTGGTTCTTGTACTAACTCATCTTACGAAGATATATCCCGTTCGGCTTCGCTTGCAAGGCAGGTTGCTGAGAAAAATCTTAAAACAAAATCGCAATTCACTATCACTCCGGGATCGGAAGTAGTGCGTTATACTATAGAACGTGACGGTTTTATTGATACTTTCGAAAAAATTGGCGCTACTGTATTTGCTAATGCCTGCGGACCATGTATTGGTATGTGGGACAGGGAAGGTGCAGAGAAAGAAGAGCGTAACACTATTGTTCACTCTTTTAACCGTAACTTTTCTAAACGTGCCGATGGTAACCCTAACACACTTGCATTTGTAGGTTCGCCAGAACTTGTAACGGCTCTTGCTATTGCGGGCGACCTTGGTTTTAACCCTATTACAGATAAGCTTATCAATGAAGATGGCGAAGAAGTAATGCTGGATGAACCAACAGGTAATGAGTTGCCTCCTAAAGGTTTTGATGCTGAAGATCCTGGATTCCAGGCGCCTGCTGCTGATGGTTCTGGTGTACAGATCATTGTTAGCCCAACATCTGAACGTTTAGAGTTGTTAGCTCCGTTTAAACCTTGGGATGGTGAAAATATAGTAGGTGCTAAATTACTTATCAAAGCATTTGGAAAATGTACTACTGACCATATTTCTATGGCCGGGCCTTGGTTACGTTTCCGTGGCCACCTTGATAATATATCAAACAATATGCTTATTGGCGCAGTAAACGCCTTTAACCAAAAAACGAATAACGTTAAAAGCCAGCTTACAGGCGAGTATGATGCGGTTCCTGCAACGGCTCGTGCTTACAAAGCAGCAGGTGTACCAAGTATTGTTGTGGGCGACCATAACTATGGCGAAGGATCATCACGCGAGCACGCAGCAATGGAGCCTAGGCACCTTGGTGTAAGGGCGGTACTGGTAAAATCGTTTGCACGTATACACGAAACTAACCTTAAAAAACAAGGTATGCTAGCGCTTACTTTTGATAATGAGGCTGATTACGATAAAATACAGGAAAACGATACGTTTAACTTTAGAGATCTTAAAGAGTTTGCCCCGGGTAAACAAATTACTATCGAAATTGTTCACGATAACGGTACTAAAGATACTATTGTGGTTAACCACAGTTACAATGAAGGCCAAATTGGCTGGTTTGTAGCAGGATCTGCACTTAACCTTATCGCTGCGGCTGGCGAAGCAGCTGCTCTTAAAGCATAAATTATCTTAATTTATTATAGTGTTAAAAACTCCTCTGCGAAAGCAGGGGAGTTTTTTTATGTATTTATGTGAGGTTGTTTTATAAGGAGAATGTGATAACTATTGAATTGAACAGGTGCATTACCACTGTTATAAAGAAGTACAATAAAAAAATCCTTTCCTGTTGCCAGGAAAGGATTGTAATTGAAATAATTCAAAGTCCCCCAAAGATTTTGAAAGACCAAAATTAATATAAATATTACACTTATCAAAGTAAGGATTAGAATCTTTAACACAGCGATGAAGATAATTGTTATAAAATCAGGATAAGTATTTATAAAATAATTATTGTATTTAATTGATTAAAAAATTATGCATTTTGTAAATATTATTGTTTTTAATAATTAATAAAAAAATCCACCCCCGTTTGGATTGTAGGGGCGGATATCAACAATTATAAAAAAAATGGTGGCCAGTTTATTAGTAGTATGTATAGCGCCTTACTTTAGCAATATGTTTTGCAAGCCGAAGTACCTGGTGGCTGTAGCCATACTCGTTATCATACCAAACGTATAATATTATATTTGTGCCATCTGTGCTTACAATAGTAGCATTACTATCGTAAATGGCAGGGGCAGATGTGCCAACAATATCAGATGAAACTAATTCGTTATTTAGCGAATATTTAATTTGTTCTACCAGTTCACCTTCCAGGGCATAATGTTTCATAATTTCATTAATCTCTGCAATGCTTGTAGCACGCTCAACATCAAGGTTAACTACAACCAGTGAGCCATTAGGTACCGGTACGCGTATAGCGTTAGATGTTAGCTTGCCGTATAATGTAGGTATTGCTTTTGCAACTGCTGTGCCAGCACCGGTTTCGGTAATAACCATATTTAATGCGGCAGCCCTGCCACGGCGGTATTTTTTATGCATATTATCAACCAGGTTTTGGTCGTTAGTGTAAGCATGTATTGTTTCGAGGTGGCCTTTTACAATACCCAAAGTATCTTCAATTACTTTAAGCACGGGTGTTATAGCATTAGTAGTGCATGATGCCGCCGACCATATATGGGTATCATCTACACTATAATCATTGTGGTTTACACCATATACAATATTAGGTACGCCTTTACCGGGAGCGGTTAGCAATACTTTGCTAATGCCATTACAGGCTATGTGTCGGCCAAGAGCTTCGGCAGTAGTAAATGCCCCCGTGTTATCTATAAGCAATGCGTTGTTTATGCCGTAGTGTGTATAATCAATATCTTCGGGGGCACTGGCGCTTATAATATGTATGGTAGTGCCGTTAATTATAAGCGCATTATTATTAGGGTCGGCAATTACAGATCCCTGAAAATCGCCGTGTATAGAATCGTGTTTAAGCAGCGATGCTCTTTTAGCTAGCAGCACGGCATCATTTTTATCGCGCACTACAATGGCACGTAAACGTAATTGCGTGCCATTGCCTATTTTGCTCATCATTTCACGGGCTAGTAACCTGCCAATGCGGCCAAAGCCATATAGCACTACATCTTTTGGTTTGATGGTTTTGCCAGATCTCGATTTGCGTAATTTATCGCCTACAAAAGCAGCGGCATCATTATAGGTGTTATTTTCAAGATGGTATTCATATGTTAACTTACCAATATCAATACGCGAAGGTGGTAAATCAGCCTGTTTTATGGCTCGGGCAATTTCTACAGTATCAAAAACATTAATAGGTTTTTTTATAAACTCGCAGGCATATTCATGCAGGTTCATTATTTCGCCAATACCCTTATCAATTAATTGGTTACGAAATAAAACCAGTTCGATAGATTTATCATACCAAAGCTCACTTACAATGTTTATAAACTCTACACCGGCTTTTCTGCGGTTAGCCTGATATGATAATTCTTTTTCGTATAAAATTGCATTATTCATTGCTTAAAACGTTTAGTTGTGTTTTGTGTTGGCAAATATATAAAAACTCAATCGTTTGCGTAAAATTTATCGCAATATATTTCATTAAAATTTATTAACTTGAGAATAATGGCTCTTTAAAGTGTTAAGTGTGGATAAAACACATCAGTACTACAATGTTAAATACTAATTTTAGTGATTTAAAACTACTATTACGCATGCTAATAAAATTACCAACTGTTAAGTTTGTTCTTGTTTTGTTTTTCTTACAATTTTATATTCAGTCGTATTGTCAAATAAATTACAGCGAAGATTTTGAATCGGATAACATTTCCTGGTCGCAGGAAGTGTATTCGGCATCAACAAATTTACCCTGTAATGGCAGTAAAAGTTTTGCGGGTGAAACCTTTAGTATAAACAGTGAGCCTGTACCGGTAACATCTACAACAAAATCGTTAGGGCCATGTAACGACCAGCCCGTAACTTTTAGTTTTAATTATAAGTTACTCGACTTTTTTAGCGTGCCTGTATCGGGGAGTATAGACTGGGGCAGGTTAACATTTGAGTATGCCAACGATATTAATGGGGAGTGGACGGTTATAGATAATATTACTACAGCTAACCATATAGAATCTGCCAATTGTGCTTTTCACACCATTAGTTTTACACCGGTGCCCGGCGCTAATTTATATATACGTGTAACGCTGGAAGCTAATATTGAAATTCCGGATCAGGATTTTTATGTGTATTTAGATGATGTAACCGTTATCCAGCCTGCTGGGTTGCCCTGTGCAGGTACACCTGTAGCTACTAAAACAGAGGCATCTGTCAACAATTTATGTAGTAGCTTAAATTCTGTACTATCATTAAATTCCTATTATCCGTCAACGGGACTTTCGTACCAGTGGCAATCATCGTTAGATGGTATTACTTTTAGCGATATACAGGCCAACAGCAATAACGCTACGTATACTACAGCGCAAACTGTAACTACATGGTACAGGGCAGTAATACAATGCAATTCGGGCGGAGATGCAGTTATTAGCACACCGGTTAAGGTAATTAGTAAAGATTATGTTTGCGTATGCGATATAATATTCAGGATAAATGTAGAACCTATTACACTAGTAAAATTTGCCGGCATTAATAATCCTAGCCCGGCAACGGTTAATGAAGTTCCTTCCCTTGAAGATTTTAGAGACTTACCACCCGGTAAAGTTACTAAAGGCAAAACATATGCAATAACGTTAAAAGGAAATACCAACGATCCCGCTGGTATAGCTAAGCATTATTTTACAGTATTGTTAGACTGGAATAATAATGGTGATTTTAATGATGCCGGCGAAAAATATGAAATAGGCTATATAGCAGGCTCTAACGGAGAAGATAATAAAGAGCTTACAGGAAATATAGCAGTACCGTTAAATGCCATAACAGGTAATGTAACTATGCGTATTATTAAAAATTTTGCACGATTTACAAAAGTTACTTGTGGGCCTGAGTATCAATTTGGCTGGGGTCAGGCCGAAGATTACCAGGTTACGGTTAAAGATGCTTGCAGTATTGCGCCTATTGAGGGTGAAGCAAACCAAACTATAACCTACCCAGCTTCCGGAAATGCAACGCTTGCAGATATTACAATTAAAGCAATAGACGAAGCTGCAGTAAGCTGGTATGCAACTGAAGCAGATGCTCTTGCAGGAGTACCTGTTTTAAATATAATTACTGGTATTGAAAATGGTAAAACTTATTATGCCGTACAACAATTTGATGGTTGCTATAGCGATGTATTTGCGGTTACAGTTACTATGGTTTTAAGCGCTCACGATTTTAATTTAAACAATTTAAATTATTATCCTAACCCTGTAACAGATGCTGTTACAATTACTAACAATAATACTATTACCGCTGTAGAAGTATATACAACTTTAGGCCAGCGGGTACTAACTAAACAAACCAATGGTAAGGAAGTAACTATTGATTTAAAAGTATTATCTGGCGGAACCTATTTTGTTAAAGTTAAAAGCAACGAAGGTTTAAGGCTTATAAAAATTATAAAACAGTAATTTATATATTTTAATTGTTAAAAAGTGTTAATTTTGCTCTACTAAACCTAACTCGCTTAAAATGATAAAAACTACTTTTAAATTATTTACAGCCTTAATAACCGTAGGCCTGTTTTTAATGCCGGCAATTGGGCAATCACAAATTGCGTATCATCAGGATTTTGAAACGATACCAGACGATGCTTATTTTTTTAATTTTGATGATAGCTATCCTGCCTTATATGCTCAGCATGAAGGCACATGCGATGGCTGGGCTATGGTAGCAAACCTTTGGAAGTATCCTAATGATCCTGGCTATGAAGCGGAAGGTGTTGAAGAGATAGGAGTTTCTAACGGCAATATGGCAACAGTAAGCTATAGTTATAAAATTATTGATAGGGCTACCTACAATGCAATACCAAATTCTTTCGACTGGGGTAAATTTACTATAAGTTATTCCACTGATCCTGAGGGCGATTATACAATTATTGAAACCGTTGATACTACTAATCATATCGAATCGGCAAATTGTACAACAAGAACAGTATCATTTACGCCGCCCACAGGTACCATATATTTTAAAATAAGCTGTTCTTTGGGCGATCGCGTATCTAAATCTGATTTATTAATAATGTTTGATGATTTTGATGTGTTTCAGTCTTCATGCGCGGGTTTACCGGCTGATGCCGCTACTGTAGCCAGCAGAAAAACGGCTTGTACATCAGATGAGATCGAATTATCATTAAATCCTTTTTATGCAAACACGGGTTTAACGTATCAATGGCAATCATCTATAAATGGTACTACATTTACTAATATAGCTGGCCAAACTAATGCTTTTAGCACAGCTACACAATTAGTTACTACATGGTACAGGGCTCAGGTAAAATGTACTGCATCTGGCGAAAGTGTTTTTACAGCGCCTGTTAACGTTGTTAGTAGCGGTTTGCCATGCTATTGCGATGTTTTATTTGTTGCAACAATTACCCCTATAACCCTTGTAGATTTTGCAGGGATTAATAATACCAGTACTAATGAACTAGGTTATTCGCAAAAAAGTCAGGATTTTACTTTGCTGGCAGCAGCTAATGTTTTAAAAGGTAAAAGTTATCCTATAACACTGGAAGGTGTGAGTACTAGTAATGCGGGTGATGATTTACAAGTAAACGACTATTACTCTGTATTTATAGATTTTAACCATAATGGTACGCTTGATGATGCAGGGGAAGTTTTTCAACTGGGCTTTTTAGATTATAGTAAGCAACATATTGAAGGCACTATACTTATACCTGAAGATGCACTTACAGGTAAAACTCTTATGAGGGTATTTAAATCGATACACAGGTATCCTTACACACCATGTTCTACAGCATTAATTAATGGTGTAGGCGAGGCAGAAGATTATATTGTTAATATAAAATGTATTGATGATATTGAGGGTAATGCAGTACAAAAAATAACTGAAGAAACTAAAGGTACAGCCACAGTTGCTGATATTGATGTTACTGTTGCCGAAGGTGCTACAATTACATGGTTTGCTACTGAAGAAGAAGCCTTAGCGGGTACATTACCTTTAAGTACTGATGCTTTACTTGTAGATGGTGCTACCTACTACGCGGTTCAAACTTTAGGCGAATGCAAAAGTGAAGTTTTTGCTGTAACAATAAACACGGTTTTAGGTACACCAAACTTTACAGCTAATAACTTTAAATACTATCCTAACCCCGTTACAAATGTGCTTAACCTGTCGTACAATAAAAACATTACAGGAGTACAGGTGTATAACCTTTTAGGGCAGCAGGTTTTAGCTAAAAGTATCAACCAGAACGAAGCCCAGTTAAACCTTGCTACTTTGGCTGTGGGGACTTACTTAGTTAAGGTTACTGCAAATGATGCATCAACATCATTTAAAGTGGTAAAACAATAATTTTACTTTTATAAAAATACCAAACGGGCAGCTATTAAGTTGCCCGTTTTTTTATGGAATATCTTATATCAATACTAAATCTTACAAGTAAAATTTATTCATGTTAAATTGTAGCCAACACTTTCAAAATGTGGCGTTAAACCAGTTTTAATAATTCGGTTTCAGAGGTTTATGTTGTAACTTCATAGGGCTAAATACAAATGTAAGCGCCATGAAAACCACTTTACTAAAACTATTAATACTTGTATGTATACTTGAAGGTTTTTTATCCTTTCAAACCCTAAACGCACAGGTAAACTATGTTCAGGATTTTGCTACAGCAAAACATAACTGGACTACTTTAGATTTTAATGTTACCGATGCCGCTGCCTGCAAAAGCCCCTATGCTTTTAGGGCATTTTATAAAAATTATGCTGATACTTTAGTTCCTGTTACTACAACTACACCTAATCTTGGCGTAAGCAATGGCGAACAAATTATACTTAGTTATAACTATAAGGTGTTACTATATAATAATGTGTTGCCGTACCAGCCTGCTACTGGTAATAACTGGGGTAGCCTTACTTTAGAGTACGGCTCAACCGTAAATGGCCCGTGGACGGTTATTGACGCTGTATCGGCTAAAAACCATAAAGCTACTAACGATTGTACCTTTAGAAAAGTGACCTTTACACCAACCCGCAATAGTAAAGTATACATACGTATAAGTGCCGGCGGTGGTAACGACTATACTAACGGATATTATATGTACATAAGCAACTTTACAGCGATACAGGATAATTTAACCAATACACCTGTTGTAGCCGAGAGTAATTTAAAAGTATTTCCCAACCCTGTACAGGATTATTTAAACATAGAGTATAAAGGCACCATAAATAATGTGCTGATATTTGATAATCAGGGCAAGCCGGTTTCTGTTGAAAATATCGATTCTAACTTTTCCCGTTTTGACTTTAGCGGACTCGATTATGGTAAATACACTTTAGAAATTACCGCCGATGACGAAGTGCGCACCGTAAACGTCGAGAAAAAGCAAGGATATTAAATAACGTTATTCTATATAAAAAGTAAAGCCCCAAACTATTTAAGTTCGGGGCTTTCAATTTAAAACTAAGCAGTTGTTACATTATAAATCGAACTATTTGCCTGTTTTTGGTAAGCATCTCAACGCGTATACGCTGGTTTTTATCCTTTTGAGATAATATACCCGATACGGTTTCTATATCCTCAGCCTTTACATTATTAATGCTAAGTATTATACCATCTTTTAAATCATCATAATACGGCATATACTGCTCATCGGTAATCTCTTTAATGCGCACGCCGTAGTTTATTTTAAGCTGTTTCTTTTCGGCAGCACTTAAATCTTCCAGCTCAAGGCCATCATAAACAAAGCTGTTAATTTCGTTTTTAGTAAGGGTAACAGGTAATGTAACAACATCGCCACCACGGTTTACGGTAACTTTAACCACATCGTTAGGGCGTTTTGTAACTATTGAGGCATTAATATCGGCAAAGCCATTAATGGTGCGGTTGTCTATCTTAACAATAATATCGCCTTTTTTAATGCCTGCTTTTTGTGCGCCCGATTTATCGATAACACTATTAACATAAAAGCCCTGGGTTTCACTCACGCCAAGTTCTTTGCTCGACGTGCTGTTAAGCTCGCCACCCTGCACGCCAAGTATACCGCGCTGCACGTTACCATACTCCATAATATCTTCAATAATTTTACGGGTAATATTACTTGGTACTGCAAACGAGTAACCCACATAAGATCCTGTAGTACTCGATATCATGGTATTAATACCAATAAGTTCGCCACGGGTGTTAACCAAAGCGCCGCCACTGTTACCTGGGTTAACGGCAGCATCCGTCTGAATGAATGATTGCAAGCCATCTTTAGCAAGGTTTCTGGCTTTCGCCGAAACTATACCTGCGGTTACAGTGCTTGTTAAGTTATAGGGGTTACCCACGGCAAGCACCCATTCGCCCACTTTAAGGTCGTCACTATTGCCAAAAGTGGCATACGGCAGTTTATCTTTAGTATCTACTTTAAGCAGGGCAATATCCATTTTAGAGTCGGTACCCACAAGTTTCGCTTTATAGGTTTTGTTGTTATTAAGCGTCACTTCCAGTTCAGATGCATCTTGTATTACGTGGTTATTAGTAACAATATAACCATCGGCAGTAATAATCACACCGCTACCGGTACCCACCTGTGCCTGTTGCTGGCCACCACGCGAACCGTAAAAATATTCCATCATAGGGTTGCTTCTGGCAGTAGTGTAAGTAGTGTTTTTAACGTGCACTACAGTATGCACGGCTTGGTCGGCAGCGGCTGTAAAGTCCATAGTTTCTGGCGCGCCAAGCGATACATTTCTTGTCATTGCACTTTGCGGAGCGGCTATTGATAAGGCAGATGAATGCGTGTCATTATCAAATACCAGTTTGTAAGCTCCAAGGGTTGTGGCACCACTAAGCAGGGATACCAAAAACAGGCTCGAAAATCTTTTCATAAGTAAAAAAGTATTTAATGTTTAAAGGTTAAAAAATTAGGTTAAACTGCGATGGTCAGCATGTATAATATGTCGTTTATATTTGTACTTTTGCCAGTAATACTGCAATAATGAAATACACTTTTTACAAATACCAAGGCACCGGTAACGACTTTATAATGGTTGATAACCGCAACGATATATTTCCCAAAAATGATACCAAACTTGTTGCGCAACTGTGCGACCGCAGGTTTGGCATTGGTGCAGATGGGCTTATATTATTAGAGAACGACGAAAGTACCGATTTTCGTATGGTGTATTATAATTCTGATGGAAACCAGAGCAGCATGTGCGGCAATGGTGGCAGGTGTATAGTAGCTTTTGCCAGCCAGTTAGGCGTAATTACTAACGAAACAGAATTTGATGCAGTAGATGGCCACCACCATGCAACTATCGATGAAAACGGTATTGTTTCACTACGAATGAAAGATGTAAACGACGTTTCTGTTTACGAAGATTATGTGTTTTTAGATACCGGATCGCCACACCATGTAGAGTTGGTAGATGATTTGCCAAACCTTGATGTAAAAGGTATAGGGGCAAACATTCGTTACAGCGGTTTGTATGGTGATAAAGGCAGCAATGTAAACTTTGTTAGCCAGCTGGCTCCTGACAAATTTTCAGTGCGCACTTATGAGCGCGGGGTAGAAGATGAAACTTTTTCATGCGGTACCGGCGTTACTGCGGTAGCCATAGCCATGAATGTTTTAGGTAAAGCCGTAGGCGAAACTATTTGCCTGCAAACACCGGGGGGCGACCTTACGGTTTCGTTTCAACAAAGCGGTAAAGATTTTTCCCATGTATACCTTACCGGCCCGGCAAAATTTGTATTTGAAGGCGAAGCGGCATGGTAACCTTAACAGGCGATACTTTATACCTACGTGCCCTTGAGCCCGAAGACCTTGATTTTATTTACCTTTTAGAAAATAACGAAACCATGTGGGAGGTAAGCAATACGCAAACCCCATACAGCCGTTTTCTTATTCGCCAGTACCTCGAAAATGCCCATCAGGATATTTATGAGGCCAAACAACTGCGCCTTGCTATTTGCATAAAAGGCAGTTTTGAAGCGTTGGGGCTTATAGACCTTTTTGATTTCGATCCCGTTAACAATAGGGCAGGGGTAGGCATTATTATTAATGATGTTACCAACCGTAATAAAGGCGTGGGAAAAGAAGCTTTAGGGCTTGTTATACAGTATGCTTTTACAAAATTGCAATTGCACCAGCTATACGCAAATATAGATTTAGCCAATGTTGCAAGTACCGCCCTTTTTACTAATTTTGGATTTAAGCAAATTGGGGTTAAAAAAGACTGGAATAAAAGGGGTAACCTTTATTTTGATGAAGTTTTATACCAATTAATAAACACTATTTAAATTTTATTACTTTGAACTTAAGAAAAATTGTAGGCATTTTTTCACTTGTGGTAATTACTGCCGGTACCATTTATGGTTATATGTTGTATAAAGATGTTATGGCACCCAATACATCGTTTACTAAAAGTGAGGTTGCGGTATTTATACCTACAGGAGCATCGTTTACAGATGTTGAAGCACTTGTAAAACCATATGTTACCGATATGGATCGTTTTGAAACAACTGCCGAGAAAAAGAAATACCCCGAAAACGTAAAGGCAGGTAAGTTTATATTGACTAAAGATATGAGCAGTAACGATATTATAAATGCGTTACGCCAGCCGGTAACAATAGATATTGCTTTTAATAATCAGGAAACCCTGCAAAGGGCAGTAGGCCGTATTGCACAGCAAATAGAGCCGGACAGCCTGCAACTGCTTAAAGCATTTACAGATAAAGCTTTTTTAGATGAAAATGGTTTTACCGAAGATAACGTGCTAAGCATCTTTATACCTAATACTTACGAGTTTTACTGGAACACCACGGCTACTAAAGTAAGGGATAAATTAATTAAAGAATACCGCCGTTTCTGGACACCGGATCGTTTGGCTAAAGCAGAAGCCCTTGGTTTAACGCCATTGCAGGTATCTGCCCTTGCTGCCATTGTGCATAAAGAAACCGTTAAAACCGATGAGAGGCCGCGTGTGGCCGGTGTATATCTTAACCGTTTAAACAAAGGCATGAAACTGGAGGCCGATCCAACGGTTATTTATTCGATTAAAAAGCAAACAGGCGATTTCGACCAGGTTATAAAACGGGTGCTTTATAAAGATTTAATTATCGATTCGCCATATAATACTTACAAATATGCAGGTTTGCCACCAGGCCCAATTGCCATGCCGGATATTACTGCGCTAGATGCGGTACTGAATCCTGAAAAGCATAACTATATTTATTTTTGCGCAAGCGTTACTAATTTTGGCTACCATGAATTTGCTGTTACGCCGGCTCAGCATGAAGTTAACCGTCAAAAGTATGTTGCCTGGGTAAACAAGATGGGAATAAAGAGGTAATTTCTTACTAAAAAATAACTCAGTCCGGATGGTTTTATGCCTTTCCGGACTTTTTTTTGAAAAAAAATTAGGGTTAAAATGGGCTTAACGGCAATCTTCGGTAGCCCCTTTGTTTCAGGTAGTTTAGGCGGTTTTCTTACGTTAATATGTTTTCTTAATGAGTTGTTAAAGTAAAGCCTGCGCTAAGGTGCTGTAAATCAGGTTAACATTTTTTCGTATATTTGCATCTGTGAAATTCATAAAGTGACAGTTTATGAGCAATCAAAACTCATGATTAAAAGATGGACGTACTTTTTGGGCTTAGCCCTTTTTATTGCAACAGTAAGCTCGGGTTTTAAAGCCAAAGAAGAGAAACAATTCGGGAAAATCGAAGGCTTTCACCTTGCAGAAGACGAAATTACAAACTACTCTGTTCCTACAATAGACGAAACAGCTAAAGTTAACTTCAATTTTCCTTTCACTGGAAAATCATACGTGGGCTTTAAACAGGCAATAGCCATTAAAGAATCACAAGGCCTTTACAAATTAGTTAACCGCTACGGTTACATGGGTAAATACCAATTTGGTAAAAGTGCCTTAAGGGCATTAGGTATTAAAAGCACAATTAACTTTTTAAATAATCCCGGTTTGCAGGAACGTGCGTTTAAAGCATTGTTATGTAAAAATAAATGGGAGCTACGGGGCGAGATCGATAAATTTGACGGCAAGGTTATACGCGGCGTTAAAATTACCGAATCGGGTTTATTAGCGGCAGCACATTTAGCAGGCGCCAACTCTGTAAAAAGCTTTTTAAATACCAATGGCAGAAAAAGCTTTAAGGATGGTTTTGGTACTTCGTTAAAAAGTTATATCAAAAAGTTTGGGGGATATGATACTTCTAACATTGTGGCTCATCCTGAACCTAAAGTAAGGCTTAATTAAATAGTGGCATGTTATAATGATTTACAGGCTCATTATTATTTAAGATATTAGATAAATTATTTTCGGCCTGTTTTAATTTTATTTCCTGTTCATCAAGCATTGATGCTGTGGCTTTAAAAAGTAAGCGATTATTGCTGTTTTTAAGCTTTATATAATTTTTATCTGAAAGATTATGTATGTGGTTTTTTTGAAGGTACCTTGAATAATCATTGTACGTTATCGTATCCATAAAAATATCTTTTTCAGAATGCGAAGTGAGCATATGTTTGCTAACGGCTTCCTGCAATTTTAACGATTTGCTTCGTAATTTTTGATACCTCTTTAATAAAGAATTTTTTCTGTTTATGAAGGTAGACCTGCTATTAAAAAATTTAATAAACAGGTACAATGCTATGCAGCTGCCCATGCATAAAAATACTGCGGTTTCTGGAAAATATTTCATGATAATAAATAAGGTTGTGTGTTTCGCAAATTTATAGAAAAATACAGCATTTACGAGCTTAAATGCAAGTAAGATTGAATTAAAAACAATATTTTAATTTTACTTGTATTTTTTTAGAGATATACTAAAATAATGTCTCTAAAATGTTTCTTAATTTATTTATATTAACGTTTTTGGTTTGTTATAGCAGGCTGGAAGGTATTTAAATAGTAATGTAAATATTTAATATTTAATTGATTGCGATTTTTTTGTTTATTTTAATTTACAAATATATCTTTTATACTACTTTGTAAGTGGGGTCTTCGATAATATTTAATTCAATTATTCCGCTTGCATTTTTAAGGAGTATCCTACAATCATTACTTAAATGTTTAAGCCGTATAATTTTGCCCGCAGTTACATATTTTTTAGTAAGATTATTAAGAGCCTCAATAGCCGACATATCGGTTACGCGGCTATCTTTAAAATCAATTACTACTTCTTCAGGGTCGTTAGCGATATCAAAGCTTTCCATAAATGCGGTAACCGATCCGAAAAATAATGGGCCGTTAATGTTATAATGTTTTATGTTATTTGCATTATCTGTAAAAGTAGTAATGCCAATACGTTTTGCGCTTTCCCATGCAAATACCAAAGCTGATAGTATAACTCCAACCAATACTGCTAAAGCCAGGTTATGTAATAGCACCGTTATTACAGCAACAGTTATGCCTATAAATATATCCTGTAGCGGCATTTTATTAATTACTTTAAAACTGGCCCACTCGAACGTTCCAATAGCAACCATCATCATAACACCTACTAAAGCAGCCATTGGCAAACGGCCAATTACAGGTGCTCCAAAAAGTATAATGAGTAATATAGTTATCGCTGCGATTATTCCGGACAGCCTTGCCCGCGATCCTGCAGAAAGGTTTACTAGCGTTTGCGCTATCATTGGGCAGCCACCCATACCAAAAAAGAAACCGTTTGCTATATTGGCACTGCCTTGGGCTATGCATTCGCGGTTGCTGTTGCCTTTTGTACCTGTAATTTCATCAACCAGGTTTAGGGTAAGCAGGCCTTCGGTTAGTCCAACTGCAGCCATTATTAAGGCATATGGTGTAATTATCTGCAGTGTTTCAAAATTAATTGGGATGTTCGGGATATGAAAAGGAGGGAACCCACCTTGTACCGATGCGATATCCTGCACGGTTTTAGTGTCTATACCAAAAACTAACACTACAATAAACACTACAATTATAGCTACTAATGATGCTGGTACGGCTTTAGTTATTTTGGGAAAACAAATTACTATGGCAATAGTTAAAGCAACCAAACCAACCATTATATATAAGGTGTTGCCTGTAAGCCATGCTGTTTTGCCATTAACCATTGTTTTAAACTGGGTAAGTTGCGACATAAAAATAACCACTGCCAACCCGTTTACAAAACCATACATAACCGGTTGTGGTACCAACCTGATGAATTTACCCAATTTAAACAAACCAACCATTATTTGAAAAATACCAGCCATGGCTACAGCTGCAAAAACATACTCTATACCATGCGATTGCATAAGGGCAATAAGTGTTATTACAGTTGCACCTGCACCACCGGAAACCAATCCAGGGCGCCCGCCGAAAATTGCGGTTATCAGTCCCATTATAAAAGCAGCGTATAAACCGACTAGTGGCGGAAAGCCTGCCAATATAGCAAACGAAAGTGACTCCGGTATCATGGTCATGGCCACGGTTAATCCGGCGAGTATCTCATTTTTGTAATTTACTTTCTGCGAAAAGTCGAACAGGTTAAGCGATTTAATTTGCATGGAATAGTTTAAGACTCGCAAAGTTACAAACTACAAATAGATTGTACTCTACTAAAAAATAAGTTTTACTTTGTAAAAGTAATTATATTTATCGTAATATTGCAATATAGCGATAAAGATACATGGGAACTACAAAAACCGAAGGTTTTACTCAAAAACAAAACGAACTGGCAAGTATGGTAAAAGCGTTAGGGCATCCTGCACGCATAGCAATTATAGAATATTTATTAAGTGTAAATACCTGTATATGTGGCGATATTGTAGATGTTTTGCCATTAGCACAACCTACTGTTTCACAGCATTTAAAAGAGCTTAAAAATGCCGGTCTAATAAAAGGTACTGTTGATGGTACTGCTATATGTTATTGTATAGATGAAAAAGGTTTTGAAAAAGTAAGAGCCTTTTTTGACCATGTTACCCTATCGCTTAAGGGTAAGAAAAATGAATGTTGTTAATTAAAAGTATACGTTATGAAACTTTCAGAAGTTAAAAAATATTTGGCAACCACCGAAGCAGTTAATTTTAAATTACCCGATGGTACTTTTGTGCCAGAGAATTTTCATGTAACCGAAGTAGGGGTAGTTACTAAAAACTTTATCGACTGTGGTGGCGTGGTTCGTAAAGAAGAAGTAGCAAACTTTCAGTTATGGGATGCTAATGATTTTGAACACCGGCTAAAGCCAGAGAAGTTGCTGGATATTATAGCTTTATCTGAAAAGGTATTGGGTATGGGTGATTTTGAAATTGAAGTAGAATATCAGCAACAAACCATTGGTAAATTTGACCTAGCATTTGATGGGACACATTTTAATTTACTAAATAAGCAAACGGCTTGCCTGGCGCAGGACGCTTGCGGTATACCCGCCAAACAAAAAGTGAGTTTACAAATGTTAGGCGATGTTGATGGACAATCATGCACTCCGGGCGGAGGTTGCTGCTAATTATAAGGTTATGAAAAATATATTAGTACTGTGTACCGGTAACAGTTGCCGAAGCCAGATTGCCGAAGGGTACTTACGTTTTTTTGCGGGTGATAAAGCTACAATATATAGTGCAGGGATAGAAACTCACGGGGTAAACCCACGGGCTATTACTATTATGAAAGAGGATGGGGTTGATATTTCCAAACATACCTCTAACAATGTAAATGAATATGCCGATGTTGATTTCGACCTGATTTTAACGGTATGCGATAATGCCAACGAAAATTGTCCTTACTTTCCGTCAAAAGCGCAGCGATTTCATTATAATTTTCCAGATCCTGCTAAAGCTCAGGGTACTGAAGAAGAAATTATGTATGAATTCAGGCTTGTGCGCTATATGATAAAAGACTATTGCCAGAAATTCATTTCAAATCATCTAAGGGGCTAAGTACCTCAGTCCCTTAGAAGCTTCTTTCTAAAATCTATGTACAATAAATATCGTTGGCCTGTTGTGTAAATCAGGTACTTCTTTTTTCCACTGGGCTACTGTTTTGGTTTTAATCAGCTCAGTAGGTAAGGTAATGTCGCAGGCAATGCATACATGGGTTGATGGCTGCAATGCATTTAAAACATCGTCCAGTAATTTATTATTCCTAAAAGGAGTTTCTATAAATAATTGTGACTGGCTTTTTTCCTGAGATAACTTTTCGAAGTTTTTAAGCGCCGCTTTTTTCTCGCCTTTATCTATTGGTAGGTAACCATTAAAAGCAAAGCTTTGCCCATTCATCCCACTGGCCATCATAGCAAGCAATATAGAAGACGGCCCAACTAATGGTACTACTTGTATACCTTTTTCATGCGCTATTTTAACAATCGCAGCACCAGGATCGGCCACACCCGGGCAACCCGCTTCGCTCATTAACCCTACGTTTTTACCTTCCATACAAGGCTGTAAAAAACCATTATGTTCAGATGCTAACGTGTGCTTGTTCAGTACCGAAAGTTTTAAATCAGGCTGTTTTTTGGTAGGCAAAATAGCCTTAATAAAACGGCGCGCTGTTTTTTCATTTTCCACAATATAATGGTCAATAAACTCAATCGATCGTTCTACGGTTATTGGTAAAACATCTTTAGGGTTGGCATCATCGCCAAGCGGCACAGGCAGTAAATATAATTTTCCTTTAGAGGGTGTCATTGCAAAGTGTATATATCGGCAAAAATAGAAATATTAATCAACTTACCTTTTATATATAGTGTATTTCTTAAACGACAGGAATATCTAAATAATGCCTATCCCGAAGTTTTGCCGTATATTAGTGGTAAGGCTAACAACTAATACTATATATTATGAGTGATTATGCAAACAGTGTAGTGATCTTTAGCGGATCGGCTATAGAAAGTATGGGGATTAAAAATTTACTGGAAAGTAATGATATACCTGTTTTTGAAGATAATGCTTTAATGTCATCCATCGAGCCGTGGGCAGTTTCACCGGGCGGATTTGGATCGGCAGTATTAAAAGTTGAAGAAGAAAATTATGAAAAAGCCTTAAAAGTAATTGCTGATTATACTAATGGCGTAAGTAATTTAGAGGTTTAAAATCATACTGATTTTAAGAATGCTCTTTAATTAACTTCGCAGCAACCAGTTCGCAGGCTTCATCAAGCATATCATATACCTTATCAAAACCTTCCGGGCCACCATAATATGGGTCGGGTACATCTACGTTTTGTCCGGGGAAAATTTCATCCATCATTAATTTCACCTTCGCTTTAGCCTGTGGGTTAGGGGCAAGGCGTGTAACATCGCGCAGGTTAGAGCTGTCCATCACAAAAATGTGGTCAAACTCTGTAAAATCAGCTTGCTTAATTTGCCTTGCTTTTTGGCAGCTGATATCCAATCCACGGTTTTTAGCGGTAAGCACAGATCGTTTATCCGGACCCTGACCGGCATGCCAGTCGCCGGTTCCGGCAGAATCTACCATAAACTTTTCGGCAGGCAATTTAGACTGTAGTATACCTTCTGCCAGCGGAGAGCGGCAAATGTTACCCAGGCAAACCATTAAAATTTTAACGGGCATTTTTATACCGATAGTTTTTTGTTGATATCATCAACAAATTTACGAAACTGCTTGTCTGTAGTAACCAGGTTATCAATCGTTTTGCAAGCATGTAATACGGTAGCATGGTCACGGTCGCCTATTTGCGAACCAATGTTAGCTAACGATGATTTTGTGAATTTCTTCGCAAAAAACATAGCAAGCTGCCTTGCCTGTACAACGTGGCGTTTCCTGGTTTTAGATTTCAGCGTATCAATATCAAGTTGGAAATAATCTGATACTACTTTTTGAATGTAGTCGATAGATATTTCACGCTTTACATTTTTCACAAATTTTTCTACCACCATTTTAGCCAGCTCAAGGGTCACCTCGCGGTGGTTGAACGATGATTGCGCAATAAGCGATATAATAGCACCTTCAAGCTCGCGCACATTACTTTTAATGTTACGGGCTACATATTCTATTATTTCTTCCGGCATTTCTACGCCATCGCCAAACAATATATTTTTCAGGATCGATACACGGGTTTCATAATCAGGCTGGTGCAATTCTGCCGAAAGCCCCCACTTAAAACGGCTTAGCAAACGCTGCTCAATATCCTGCATATCGACTGGTGCTTTATCTGATGTTAAGATAACCTGTTTTCCGTTTTGGTGCAGGTGGTTAAAGATGTGAAAAAATACATCCTGAGTACCTGTTTTACCCGAAAGGAACTGAACGTCATCTATAATAAGCACATCTATCAATTGATAAAAGTGAATAAAATCGTTACGGGTATTGCGTTTTACCGAGTCGATATACTGTTGTGTAAAAATCTCGGCAGATATATAAAGTACAGTTTTATCCGGGTACTTGTCTTTAATTTCTATACCAATAGCATGTGCTAAGTGGGTTTTACCTAAACCTACACCGCCAAAAATAAGCAGCGGATTAAAGGATGTGCCACCCGGTTTGTTAGCCACAGCCAAACCTGCCGAACGGGCAAGCCTGTTAGCATCGCCTTCAAAAAAGTTGTCAAAGCTGTAATTTGCATTAAGCTGCGATTCAATTTTAAGGTTACGAATGCCCGGGATAACAAACGGGTTTTTAAGTTCCGGGTTTTTATTTTGCAGGGGTACATCTACCTCCTGCGGTTTTACCGGGGTACGGTTTGCACTTGGCAACTGCTCTGTAAAGGGCTGTTTGTTGCCAAAAGTGTTTTCCATTTTAATTTTATACAGTAACTTAGCGCCATTGCCAAGTTCCTTAGTAAGGGCAACTTTTAACAACTTAACGTAATGCTCTTCCAGCCATTCGTAAAAGAATTTGCTGGGCACCTGTATGTAAAGAGCGTTGTCGGTTAACTCAACTGCCCTGATGGGTTCAAACCAGGTTTTGTAGGCCTGATCCTGAATATTGTCTTTTATGAATACCAGACAGTTTTCCCATACCGATTGCGCAGTTTTAGTCATTTAAGCTGATTATTAGTTGTTTATTAAAAGTTGTCTTACAAAATGGGCGAAATAGATTTCGCTCCGCTTAGGGAGAACAAATATGAACACATTTTTCCTCAAAAAAAAATTTGGGGTGTATTGATTATTATAAAAAAAAATTGTAAGCATCAGTAATGTCAAATTAAGATAAAATTAACATTAAAAAAATATGAATTTTCACGAATTTAAAGTACGTGTTCGCTATGCTGAAACCGATCAAATGGGAGTAGTATATCACGGTAATTATGCACAATACTTCGAGATGGGTCGCGTTGAATGGCTTAGAAATCTGGGTCTTAGCTATAGTGTTATGGAAAAGCAGGGTGTAATGCTGCCAGTTGTTTCGTTAACTATGAATTACAAAAAACCAGCCCGGTATGACGACCTCTTGACAGTGCGTACCATCTTTAAAAAACAGGAGGGTGTGAAGATAGAATTTGACTATGAAATATACAACGAGGCTGCGGAGTTATTAACAATTGGCAACTCAATATTAGTGTTTGTAGACATGAAAACAGGCCGCCCGGTTACACCGCCTGATTATGTGAAAGCAAAGATAGCCCCCCAACCCCCAAAGGGTGAGTGACCGCACTAAGCTCCCCCTTTGGGGGTTGGGGGGCTTATCAATAACTCGTATAAATTTTCGAATGCCTCAAGTACCATTGGGGCATTTTTTTTGCGGGTAGCAATAACCATCTCGCAATCCATTTCCATTTTTTGGGAGATGATTTCCAGTTTTTTTTCTTTAATAACCCGCATTACCTTATTCATAATTTGGTAGCCAAATTTTAAGGTGTAATGCACATCGATTGTTTTCTCGATAATGTCACTGGCTTCAAGTGCCATTTGTGCCGAAGTGCGGTATGCAGATATTAGGCCGCCTACGCCAAGCTTGACGCCGCCAAAGTATCGAACTACCACTACAAGCACATTGGTAACGCCAAAGCTTTGTATCTGTCCGTAAATGGGCATGCCGGCGGTGTTGTTAGGTTCGCCATCATCGTTGGCGCGATAATAAACGGTATCTGTACCCAACTGAAACGCATAACACCAATGCCGTGCCGAATGGTGCTGCTTTTTTATAGTTTCGAGTATGGGTTTAACCTCATCTTCAGTCGTTATGGGGAACGCGTAACCAAAGAACTTACTGTTCTTTTCTTTAAACAGCGTTTCGTCAGATGCGGAAGAGAGGGTTTTATAGGTGTCGTTTTCCATTATTGTTACAAAAGTATTTTATACACCTATCACATCCAAATTATGATTGCAATCAATTAAATAAAATAGTAAAATTTGGTAAAGTTAAAATATATGTTAATTTAGGCGATTAAAATTATAACCAAGTACCAATGAAAACAAATCAATTAATGCTCGTTGCAGCATGTACAGTAATGTTATTAGCGTGCAACAAAAATGAAAAAAGTGTTGAAACTCCTACAGATCCGGTGGTTCTAAAAGCAGCGGCGGCTAAAGATTCAATTAAAAAAGCTGAAGCTGCCGAACTGGAATTATTTAGACAAGATTCAATTGAGTCATCTAAGATTAAAAGTTATACCGTAAAGAAGATTTCAGGAAAACAAAAATACAGCGGAGAAAAAACCTCGATAAAATATAATTCATTTAATCAAGAAATTAAATCGATTAAAGAGAGAGCTGATAAGGAAATGTGGACGAAAGAGAAACTTGAGTCGACAATTACTGAATTAAAACAACTTTCTATTGGGGGTACTATTCAGCTTGATATTGAAAGACTTACAATTGCATCTGCAAACACAGAGTATTTTAGTGTTATCGTTAAAGACTCTAATGACACTGAGATTTACAGAGAAGATTTAAAAAATAGTATTCCTAATACTCCAAGTGGGTCTGAGAATTGGTGGAATATTGCAACTGTTTTTGTACCAAAAAGAATTAAAGCACCTTTTTACATATATGTAGTTGATAAACTTGATGGAACACCTTTTAAATATCAAGTAACTGCTGTAAATAAATAGAACCTAATATTTCTAATTCAATTCCTTTTGTTTGATGCCAAAAGGAATTGAATTAATTTTAAACACTGATACTGAACACTGAACACTACTTTTTCTTCTCCTCCAGTGTAACCCCGCTTTTTTCAAACAGGTCTACCACATCTTCATCGCCTTTTTGCAGGTTCCATACTTTAAAGCCTAATTCGGCGGCTGCATCGGTATTAAATTTTTTATCATCAACCATAAGCGTACGTTTAGGCTGAATATCCTGGTGGTTATTAAGTACATAATTAAACGCATCAGCGTTAGGTTTACGAACGCCAATTTCGTGCGAAAAATACACCTTTTCAAAACACTGGTAAAAATCACTGTAAAAAGAAGCGCCTGCTTCCTGCTCAAACTTTTCGATATGAATAGGGTCGGTATTGCTAAGCAAAAACAAGCGATAATTAGCCGATAGTTTTTGTAAAAACTCCAGGCGATACAACGGAAAATCGGTAATACCGGCATTCCAGGCATCTTTAATAGCCTCTAACGATGCGCCATTGGTATGCGGCTGAATCCCTTTCAGGTATTTTTCTTCATCTATCCTGCCGGTTTCCAGCTCTTCTTCTAATTTTTCAAGGTCGTCATTCCACTCAAAAATACCAATGTTTTCCAAGGCCGCTACTTTTGCCTGCTTGTCTTTATTTAAAAAAACATCGCCCATATCAAATATTATCGTGTTCACCATTGTTGCTGAAAATTATAAGTTGGTCATCTAAAATAAATTGTGTTGTTGCTGCTATTGCCTGTTGTAATTGCGGAGCCTTAGTACCGTTGCCAAAAACCGTAGTGCCTTTAAACACTCGGGCTTCGTCCCACAGGTTAGCATCTATAAAAGTTTGCAGGGTTTGCCTGCCGCCTTCTACAATAACCGACAGCAAATTGTGCCTGTACAAAACATCCATAATTGCATGGGGCAAACGGGCATCAAAAGCCACGGTTTCGTACAGCAGGTTATCTAAATTAGGTAAATTGGTTTGCTCCGTCAAAACAATTGTCTTTATTTTTTGATTTTTAACAGAATAATAATCAGATATCTTACAGGTTCGGTCCAATACTATACGAACAGGGTTTGGCCCCGTCCAGTCGCGCACATCAAGTTGTGGGTTATCATCCAATACGGTTTGAGTACCCACTAATATGGCAGTCTCTTCAGCACGCCATTTGTGTACCAGCTGGCGCGAATATTTATTAGTGATCCAAACCGGTTTTTTGTTTTCTAAATTATCTTCTATATTTTTTGACGATTCACCAATCGAATCATCCAATAATCTATCCGAAGGACTCAAATATCCATCAGCACTCTCTGCCCACTTTAAAATAACGTAAGGGCGTTTGTGCTCATGAAACGTAAAAAAGCGTTTGTTGCTTTCGCGGCATTCTTTTTCGAGTACGCCTACAATTACATTTTTACCGGCTTCTTTTAATTTCCGAATTCCATTGCCGGATACCTTTTCATGCGGATCGGCTGTGCCTACTACAATATTTTTTATGTTATGATGTATAATAAGGTCGCAGCACGGCGGCGTTTTACCGTAATGACTGCACGGTTCGAGGCTAACATATAAAGTAGCATTGGGTATTAAATGCCTGTCGGCCTCTGTGACAGAATTTATGCAATTCACTTCGCCATGCGGGCCACCGTAAGCAGATGTATGGCCTTCGCCAATTATCCTGCCCTCGTAAACCAGCACCGCACCAACCGACGGATTAGGCATTGCGGCACGCTGGCCATTTTTTGCCAGGTCCAGGCAGCGCTGCATGTAAATTTCGTGTACCATAATTTTGTAGAGACGTTGCGCTGCAACGTCTATTTTGTTTTAAAATATTGCAGACGTTGCAATGCAACGTCTCTACGATTCAAATTTAGGTGTTTTTGTATAAATGGGAATGGCTATCGCTAATGTAGATTTCAATATAATACATTAAATTTGTAATATATATGGATATAAACATCATTATTAGAAAAATTGAGCCTAAAGACAACGCCGCCATTGCCGCTTTAATACGTGCGGTACTGGTAGAACATAATGCGCCAAAAGTAGGTACGGCCTACGCCGATACATCGCTCGACAGGCTATCGGAAGTTTATGCAGCAGAACGATCGGCTTATTTTGTGGTGGAAAAAGACGGTGCTATAATTGGTGGCGCTGGTATTGCCCCGCTTGAAAATGGTGCCGATACCGTAAGCGAACTCCAGAAAATGTACTTTTTACCCGAAGCTCGCGGACTTGGATTAGGTGCTGCGTTAATGCAGCAATGCCTTGATGCAGCTAAAGGTTTCGGCTTTAGCCAAATTTACCTTGAAACGTTACCTAATATGCTGGCCGCCCAAAAACTGTACACTAAATTTGGTTTTACTTACTTAGATGCGCCACTAGGCGATACCGGCCATAGTTCGTGCCCGGTATGGATGATTAAGAATTTAGTTTAAATTTGTTTAAGGTTTCAAGTTACCAATAGAAGTGTTAAAAAACGAGATTTAATTATTAGGTGTTTTGTCATTCTGAGCGCAGCGTAGTCGAAGAATCTAAAATTAATACAAATTTTTACGTTTGAGTAAGCAACCTGAAACTTCAAACTTTAAACCTGAAACTTAAAAAAAATGTTGCTAAAAAAATATCGTGCTACTTTTATTGAAAAACTAACCCCACTGTACGATGTTATGGAGGCGGAGAGTTTTTTCAACATTGCTTTGGAAGAAATGAAGGGGTGGAAACGTGTTGACCTGGCGCTGAATCCGGAGGTGGAATTATCGTCTGATGAAATAGAAAAATGGAACGATGTATTGCGACAATTAGAGCAGCAAAGGCCTATACAATATGTTTTTGGACGTACTCATTTTTACGGACTGGAGTTTAACGTAAACGAAAACACCCTGATTCCGCGACCTGAGACGGAGGAGTTAGTTGAGTGGATTATTACTGAAAACCAGAATAAAGGGAAAATTAAAATATTAGATATTGGTACAGGCAGCGGATGCATTGCGATATCATTGGCTAAAAATTTACCCAATGCGCAGGTTTTTGCCATAGATGTTTCTGCCGATGCTTTGGCTGTAGCCAGAACTAATGCCGAGCTTAACAAAGTTGATGTAACTTTTATTCAGCAGGATATTTTGGCAGCAGAAAGTTTACCCGAGCAATTTGGCGTTATAGTATCGAACCCGCCGTATGTGCGCAACCTGGAAAAAGTTGAGATTAAACAGAATGTATTGGATTACGAACCACACTTAGCGTTGTTTGTAGATGATAACGATGCGCTTATTTTCTACCGAAAAATAGCTTTATTAGCGAAAGCCAACTTACCACAAAACGGCAGGCTATATTTTGAAATTAACCAATATTTAGGCGAAGAAACTACCTCAATGCTTGAGGATTATCAGTTTCAAAATATTGTATTGAAGAAAGATATTTATGGTAACGACAGAATGATAGCGGCTATTTCAGAATTATGATTTCAGATTTCAGAATAAAACAGCGATGCCTTTTTAGATTATGATTGGCAACCTGACCCGAGACTAAGAGTCGAATAGGCGAAGCAAACTTTAAACCTGAAACAAAAAACAAAAACTATTCGTATCTCAAAGCTTCCACAGGGTCTAACGCTGCGGCTTTAACAGCAGGGTAGGAGCCGGAGAATAAGGTAACCACGGCAATAGTACCAAAGGCCGCGGTAAGTGCCATCCACGGCATAGGAAAGGCAGACCCAAATGCCATAGATACCGCAAAACCGGTAAGTAAGCCAAGTATCGTTCCTAGTATCCCGCCAAAAATACTTACTATTAACGTCTCGGTAAAAAACTGCATGGCAATAGTACTCTTTTTCGCGCCAAGCGATTTTCGCACACCAATTTCGCGGGTACGTTCTGTAACCGAAACCAGCATGATATTCATTAACGCGATAGACGACCCAAAAACGGTAATAATACCAATAACCCAGGCAGCAACATTAAGTGTATCGGTTTGCGATCGTAACGATTCTAAAAGTTCGTCGCTGCGTTCAATACCAAAATTATCGTTGGCAAGCGGGTTTAATTTGCGCACGCGTCTCATGGTTATAATGGCTTCACTAACGCCGCCATCAAGCATATCGCGGTTTAAAATACTCACTTTAACGCCGTAATCTATATTAGGTGCGGTAAATAAAGATCGCGCTACCTGTATGGGTACATATATATTAAGGTCCTGCCTGTTGCCAAAAGTAGAACCACGTCCTTTAAGCACGCCAATAACTTTAAACTTCGCTCCGCGGATTGACAGCGTTTGCCCAATAGGGTTTACATCTTTAAGGATGCCTTTCTCAATATCGGCACCAACAATACAAACAAAGCTGTTGTTGCTAATATCAAAACTACTAAAGTTACGTCCGCTTGTGGTTTCTAAGCCCGAGTTGGGCAGGTAATTATGATCGGTACCAATAATGGTAACTTCAGGATCGGTCTTTTGGTCGTTAAATTTAACCTCGGCATTACTGGCTGCCGTGAAGGATAGCGATGTTGTAGCTCCCGGAAAATTATATTTATCCTGAAACTCCCTGGCCTGCGGATAGCTAATAATAGCATTAACACGGGTATCGCTGCGGTTTTGGCGGCCCACTTTAGAGCTGTTATCGTATCGGCTAATAGAAAATGTATTAGCACCCATTACTGCAAAGTTGCCGGTAATGTTACTTTCTAACACGGCTACCGCGGCAAGTATGCCTACAAGCGCCCATACGCCAAGGCCTATAATACACACCGTTAATATAGTACGCAGCAGTTGGCTCTTTATCGACCCGAAGGCTATTTTAGTATTTTCACTAAAAAGGTTAAACATCGTGTTTTTTATGCTAAAGTAATGAATTTGTCTAAAGTTTGCAGTGCCGTCTTTAATATTACTGCTGGGTAATCTGAAATCTAAATTCTAAAATCTGAAATACCTATATTTGCAACTTCAAAAAAATATAAAAATGGCAAAACCGGGAATACCAAAAGGCACAAGAGATTTTTCACCCAGCGAGGTGGCTAAACGTCAATATATTATAGGGGCGATAAAGCATCATTTTGAGTCGTTTGGATTTCAACCCATCGAAACACCATCGTTCGAAAACAGCGAAACCCTTATGGGCAAGTATGGTGAAGAAGGCGATAGGCTTATTTTTAAAATACTAAACAGTGGTAACTTTTTTTTTGATAAAAAAGGTATCCAGTTACCTGAAACGATAGATGAATTACTTTTAAACTCGGCAGAAACAATTAGTACAGAACAGCTGGTTGACCTTAACCGATTTACAGGCCATATTTCTGAAAAAGCATTGCGATATGACCTTACCGTACCGTTTGCACGTTACGTAGTACAACATCAAAACGAGATTGAATTCCCGTTTAAGCGTTACCAGATACAACCGGTTTGGAGAGCCGACCGACCGCAAAAAGGCCGTTACCGTGAGTTTTTTCAGTGTGATGCCGATGTGGTAGGGAGTACCTCATTATGGCAGGAAGTTGAGTTGGTACAATTGTACGATAGCGTGTTTACTACACTTGGTTTACAAGGCGCAACTATCAAAATAAACAACCGTAAAATACTAAGCGGTATTGCCGAGGTTATTGGCGCAAGCGATAAACTGATCGACTTTACCGTGGCTTTGGATAAGCTTGATAAAATAGGCGAAGATGGCGTTAAAAAAGAAATGCTTGAAAAAGGCATTACTGCCGAAGCGATTGAAAAGGTACAACCGTTATTCAATTTTACCGGTAGTATTACCGAGAAGTTAGAGAAGTTGGCAGAACTTTTAGCATTATCTGCCGAAGGCATGAAAGGGGTAGAGGAGCTGCGCTTTATTTGCGAGAATGTAGCGGCAGTAGGATTAGGAAAATCAATTTTAGATTTGGATGTTACCTTAGCACGTGGACTTAATTATTACACCGGAGCCATTTTTGAAGTGAGCGCCCCTAAAGAAGTAGCGTTAGGATCTATAGGTGGTGGTGGCCGTTATGACGACCTTACCGGAATATTTGGTTTAAAAAACATGAGTGGTGTAGGTATTTCTTTTGGGCTTGACAGGATTTACCTTGTGCTGGAAGAGTTGAATCTTTTCCCGGAAACGGTTACCGAAAGCACTAAAGTGCTGTTTATAAACTTTGGCGATAAAGAGGCGCTGTATGCTTTAAAAGCTATTAAGCAATTAAGGGAAGCAGGCATAAAATCAGAGCTATACCCGGACAATGCTAAAATAGGCAAACAGTTTACGCATGCCGATAAGCGCGGGATACCCTTTGCGGTTTCGATAGGCGATGATGAAATGGCTTTAAACAACTACAAGCTGAAGAATTTAGTAACAGGCGATCAGGAAACTGTAACTTTTGATGAGTTGGTTGCGAAGCTAAAATAATTACAAAATATACTATATGCAAAAATCCCGTTTGGTAGTTAAGCCAAACGGGATTTTGTGATTTTAAAGGTAAGGTAATTAAGCGATATCCAATACTTTAATTTCGTTTCTTGGTACACTATCAGTATTGTCCTGAAGTATTTCGATACCTAAGATTTCGAAAGGGCGCTCAATTTGATTTCCGTTTGTGTCAAGGTAATCTAATACCACTCTGTCAAAATTGTCAGGGTGTAAAGCGATAGCAACACTGTCGGTCAATTCGTTGTCAATAATGTAATTACGCATAGCGTCAAGGGTAATGTTTTCCATATATATTTTAGATTTTAGGTAGGATAAAATTAAAAGAATAAACTGAATAATGTATTCTTAAAAATGTTAAACATTGTTAATTTAACATTATCAACCTTTAATCATAAACAATAATATATAAATTCTTGTTAAAATTTAATGTTATCGAAAACCAGTATTCTTAATATGTAAAATCTTTCGCAGTAAAATAACTTTATTTTTTTATTTTGAATTGATAATTAGCACAAAATCAGTTTTTTGATGGTTTATTGCTAAAAGTATATTTATAACAAATTTAGTCAGCACTATATTATCAATTAGTTAAATATTAAATATTTTGTTGATGTAATTTCTTACTTGTATTTTTAATTATTGCCTAAAATCTATAATGCCATTACCATTATCACCTTGTTTCGGCGTTTTATTGATCGCTTTGCTCCAATCAATATTCGGATACTTGTTTTTAAATTCGGGTAAATCACGGGTGTAATAATCGGCTACAAAAATACGAGGTGTACCTTTTTCGGCCATATCCTTGTATGCCATTTCGCCCACATAAGTAATTTCGCCTTTTTTAATTTCAAATGGTATGGTAAATAGTTTACTGCTGCTTACCATTCCGTTAGCGCCTAAATGGTCTAAATAATTATATTGTGTAAAAGCATACGTGCCCGGCTCGCGCTCTATAATATATAGGTAGGTTTTTTTGTTATTAAAGTCGCCGTTAAAACCACCCTCTTTATTAGCGCGGCCGTTAATAATAATTTTGCCTGCATTGTGGTTCATAAATTTCTTATCGCCTGCTTGTGCCTTGTAAAAAAAGCGGTAAATATCATTAACCGGTGTATCGCCTTCAAAAGTAATGGTGCCTATGGCAAGGCCTTTGTCTGATGCTGCTGTAAACGTTTCAGGAGCTTTATCTGTAGATGCCGAACTGCATGCGGTTAAAATAATTGCAAGAGCGAATAATAAGGAGCGGTATACTGTTTTCATGTAAAAATGTGTTATTACAAAGTTAGTTCAAATTGCTATTTAATTGTATCAGAATATAACTTATTCGTAGCACAGTATAACCCTGTTTTTTTATGTGTGTAGTTTAACGTAACCTTACCACTAATTAACAAAACGCTATAACTTGTTTATACACAGTATGTTTAATTTTACTGTAGATCAGCATTAAATAAATAATTAAAATCTACCAATTATGTCAATTACAAAAGACGACCATTCTGAAGGCAAAGTTGCCAAAGCTATTGAACAACAAACCGCAAAAGTACCATCGGATGTTTTCTTGTGGGCGGCCCTAGGGTCTATGGCGGTTTCTGCAGGCTTAAAAATTGCAGGACAGCGCCACACCGCATTATTTGTAGGGCAATGGGCGGCACCATTTTTACTGTTAGGTATTTACAATAAACTTGTAAAGCTTGAAGGCAGTGATAAAGAAGATAAACACCCAATAAGTGGCTACAGTGAACCGGATGATGAAGATATTTTTATTTAATATCAAATAGCAACGCAAAACAAAACCCCTGCCAATTAACGGTAGGGGTTTTGTTTTGCATTGCTATTTACAAGGTATAAATGATTTTAGGTTATTACGTTTTTAATTATATATTTGAATAAATAACCACTACCAGTTTTATGAAAAAAGTACTACTATTACTTGCGTTTACGTTACTTACATTGCCTGTTTTGAGTCAGGAAAAACAAAAACAACAAATATTAGCCGAAGCTTATTTGCTTTATAATTCTGAAAAAGCTTCGTGGAATGGGACGGATATTTTTTTACAGAAATTTCCTAACAAGCGAAACAGTATGGGCGGCTATTTTTCTTATTCGGAAGATAAAACGCATACCTGTGTGTTTTTTGACAGAGCGCCCGAGCCTAAAATTTTAGCTACAATTAAATTTGATAATTCTTTTTTGCCGGAGACTGCCATTATAGATACTATTGCACGCAGTTTTACAACTAAAGAAAATGATTTATATGTTATAAGAAAAAAGGCTCTGGAAGTAGCGGGTAACGATAATTTTTTTAAAATGTATGAAAATACCAGCCTTAACATGATACCAATTATTGTTAAAAACGAAAAGAAGGTGTATATGCTTACAGGGCCTAGCAAAAGTGGTGTGGTGATTTTTGGTAACGACTATTTGCTGGAGTTTGATAAAAAAAATAATATAAAATCTAAAAAGGCATTACATAAAAACATAATATCGATACCTTACACTAATAATCCGGAGGAAACTGGTGCAATGCACTCGCATACTAAAGAAACCGGAGATCTTATTACCGCTACAGATATTTGTACACTATTGCTTTATGCCCCATATACGCAGTGGGAAACATACTATGTAATGTCTGACAGTAATGTTTCTATATGGGATTGTCATAAAGAAATACTACTGGTACTAACCCGTGAGGCATGGGAGAAAATGGCTGGAGATACTAAAAAGAAAGATTAATAGCGTTTGATAAACTATAAGATGAAAAAACTACTTGGCTTACTGCTGCTCGTTTCGCTAGCATCGTTTACAACCGTGGCCGATGTTTACATTTGCAAAAGTAAAGGTGGTAAGAAATATCACTTATCTGAAACCTGCCGTGGCCTGAGTAATTGTAAAGCAGAGATTGGTAAAGTTACTTTGAAAGACGCGCAGTCACAGGGTAAAACGCTTTGTGGTTTTGAAGATTAAAGTTGAGAAAATAATGCCATAAAAAATCCTGAAATATTAATTTCAGGATTTTATATTTAATATTGGCGTGTTTAGTAAAGTTCTGCCAGGTAATATACTTCTTTATCGGTGTAAGCCTGTTCGTCCCTGCCTTTGTTAGCAGAACAATTGTACGTTACAGATCCGTCTTTGTTATGGTTTATTTTCCATACAGTCAACGCTACTCTTAAACCAAATTTTCCCGCCTGGTATACTTCGTCGTTAATGCTAAACTTTATCATTTATAAGTGTTTACGGTAAAGGTAGGTATAAAGCAGGCAGTAATGCCCTTAAAAAGTGTTTATTATCAGGGCATAAAAAAAGCACGGTATAAAATACCGTGCTTTCCTATCCAAAAATTAAAAAATTAATTGGATAAATTGAATAGCCCTACACATACTAATACTGTAATGGCGGTCGCTATTCCTATTTGTGTGTACCTCATAATTGTGTCTTTCCTGTTAAACGAATTGTAATGCACATATCTTTTTTTATCAGATGGTACATAATGTGCATTGGTCGTGCCGGTAGTAGGTGATAGTCTTTTCATAGCTTCATATTCATTTCAGATATAAAGCTACGATATATATATGTTTATTGTATTGATTTTAACAAATTTTTATTTATTTTCAGTATGTTTTACTTTAAAAGTAAGAGATATCTTCAATTAAAAAGCTTTTTAAGTAAATTTTTGTAATCAAAATATTACTTAGTGCCCAGGCCGAGCTCGCGCGATGCTTTTACAATTTTTTCAGATAAGCTATTTAACCATATTAACTGCTCGATAACTAAATGTGCTTCTTCCATTTTTAACTGAAACTCTTCATCATCAGTAACATGAATTTCGCGAAGTTCGCGTGCGCGGATGTTTTTGAGCTCGGTAAAGCGCATTGCCATTTCTTCGTTTTGGTCTTCCTGCGCTTTTTCGGCCATAATGCTCATACTAAGCAGGGCAATGGCATGGTCGAGGTTTTTAGTAACCGTGTTAACTACTACATTAAAAGCTTCAGATGCTTTATACGTTTTATGCGATTGTGTATAAGCGCCTAACGATGCTAATGATGATAACAATGTATGGTTAAGCACTGCAAGCTTATAGGCCTGTTGCTGTTGTTTTTGTTTCGATTTTGGTTCCTGTGCCATGCGCTGGTAGGATGACATAAGGTTACCCAGCTCTACAAAAGCATTTTTGCGGGCCAGTCGGTAGCCTGTAGTAACAGTTCCTTTATTGTTATAATACTGCGAAATTTCGGTAAGATAATTACGGTTAGCCTCTATCGATTTTTTTATAAATACCGGCATGTGCATAAACTCCCACGATGGCCAAAAAAAGTAGTTGCCTAAAAAAGCTAGTACGGTGGCCACAACAGTATCTATAATACGGTATTGCAGTACGTGGTTAATATTGGGCGTAAGCAGGCCATATAAAAAAATCACGTACATGGTTACAAACGTTGCACCCACACTGTAGTTAATGGCAGTAAACGTATAGCCCAAAAGCATACATACAATAATTAAAGTGCCTATAATTACCGGATGATGCACCACGCTTAATATCGCAAAGGCTATAATACCTCCTAAAACAGTACCTATAATACGCTGGTACGACCGTTGCTTAGTAAGCCCGTAACCCGGGCGCATAATAACTACTATGGTAAGCAGTATCCAGTATTCATTTTGCAAAGGAAATAGTATACCAACGCTTAAGCCCAACGCAATTGTAACAGCCAGACGTAGCGAATGCCTGAATATAGTAGACGAGAAAGTAAGGTTTTCCCTGATTGCCGCAAGCGGATACACATCTGGGGTTAAAAACTTATCGAGGTCTTTATCGCGGCTTTTGTTAAGCTCCTTGAGTGTCATGTTAATGCTAAAGGCGCGCTCAATTAGCTTAATTTTTTCAATTTGCCTTTCGGCGTAGTGCAGCATGTTCTTTAACATCCAAACCCCTTCGGCGGCAGTCTCTTTGCCTAATAGCGTTTCATACTCATTAATGGCATTTTCTAACGCTTCAAGGTCGGCCACCAGATTGTATTTAGGTGTATATCGTGTACGGTTCTCTATCGTTTTGCCTATTTTTTTAAGGGTAGATGCTAAGTTGTATGCCAGGTTTTGATACGTAGTAAGTACTTTACTATGTTCGCCAAACTTTTGGTGCAGCTTACTATGGTCGAAAGATGTAGATAATGCGATCTCTAAAATTTCCATAAGCGATACAAAAACCAGTAACATCTTGCGGCTTCGGTTCGAGCTACCGGAGTTAGATCTGTTTCTAATTAATACCTCCCGCAGGTTTTCGTGTATCGCATTAATTTCTACCTGCAGGTGCAATTGCTTTTCTACAATAGCAGCCCTGTCGGCATCACTGTTCCATAAATCGCCACGTAGCTTCATGTACTTGGCGGTAAGTTTTAAGCATTCGGCAATTTGAAGTTCGGCATATCGGTGCGGACTCAAAAAATTAAAAGTGAGTGATAGCAGTGTATAAAATAATGCCCCGCCCATAACAAGCCCTGCATTGGTAAGTATATCCCAACCGGTGTGTATGTGCCCGGTGCCTAAAGCAAGGGCTAATAAACCAGAAAAAGCCACCATAGTAGCCCTTTGCCCGTAGACGGATATCATCGATAAAAAGAAAACCAATGCCGTTACCACAGGATAGAATAGCCAGGGTATTGGGTGCAGCAGGTTTACCGTTATGGTACTGCCGGTAACAATAAGGGCCGCGGCTAAAAGGCCTTTGGCACGGTGTAACAGGTTACTGGGAATATCTGCCGGGTAGGTTAAAAACGCGCCAATGGCAATGGTAAGGCCGGCATCAAAATAGCCAAATAAATTTAAAACATAAACAGGCAGGGCAGAGGCTATAGTAACTAGTACTGCCCTTGTAAAATTAGCGCTTTCGGTAAACTGCCTTATGTTTTGTATCATATATTGTTGGTTATTGCCAAAGGTAGTAAAAGCCGAAATGATTAGGCTATAACGGTGTTAATTCTCACAAAATTTTAGCATTTACGCTACAATAGGTTAATCATTTAAATTTACTATTTTTGCGGTCTGGAATAATGGCAGCATATAAGGTATGCTCCACTTAAAAGCAAAACATCATGATATTACCAATTGTAGGATACGGCGACCCGGTGCTAAGAAAAAAAGCTATAGATATACCTCAGGATTTACCAAACCTGAAACAAATCGTGGCCGATATGTACGAAACCATGTATAAAGCATTTGGCGTAGGCCTTGCCGCACCACAGGTTGGGCTTTCTATTCGCCTTTTTGTAATAGATACAAGGCCTTTTAGCGAAGATGAAGATTTACCTAAAGAAGAAGCTGAGCAATTATCTGTATTTAAAAAAACATTTATCAATGCCACTATTTTAAAAGAAGAGGGTGAAGAGTGGGGCTTTAACGAAGGCTGTTTAAGTATACCAGAGGTGCGTGAGGACGTTTACCGACATGAAAAAATTACTATTGAGTATTACGATGAAGATTTTAATAAACACACCGAAGTGTATGATGGTTTAATTGCCAGGGTTATACAACATGAGTACGACCATATTGAAGGTATTTTATTTACCGATAAAATATCGTCGCTTAAAAAGCGTTTAATACAGGGTAAGCTTAAAAATATTATGGAAGGCAAAACAAGGCCGGATTATAAAATGAAATTTGTTGCTAAAAAAGGAAGATAATTTTTGTTTTTAAAGTCAAAGATTAGATATTTGCCACCTATTAAAAAGAGAAAACATGAGCGTTGAAAAAATATTAGCTATTTCCGGAAAACCGGGACTATATGAATTAAAAGTGCAAACAAGAACAGGTTTTGTTGCTGAATCACTTATAGATGGTAAAAAAATCACTGTTGGTTTAAGGAGTAACGTAAGCCTTTTATCTGAAATATCGGTTTATACTTATGATGGTGAAGTTCGCCTTGCTGAGGTATTACGCGCTATTGCAGAGAAAGAAGATAACGGCCCGGCATTATCTCACAAAGAAGATAACGCTAAGTTAGAATCATACTTTAGGGAAGTTTTACCTGAGTTTGATGAAGACAGGGTTTATGCATCTGACATTAAAAAGATACTTAACTGGTACAGTATGCTACAGGCTAAAGGTTTAGTAAGTAAAGAAGCTCCTGCTGAGGCACCGGCTCCTGCTGCTGAAACAGCCGAAACTGTTGAAGCTGTTGCCGAAGAGGTTAAAACAGAAGAATAGTATTCTTAAAAATTATAAACTGAATCCTGTTGTTTTAAGTAGCAACAGGATTTTTTGTTTTAAATTAAAAGAAAAAATCAGGCCACTTTAGTAAAATAAAAAATGAAATTACAGTAAGTAATAGCGATATTATAAAATACCAATAGGTTTTTACCCTGTTCTTAAATAATAACTTTAATAGTACTGTTATTATTGATGTTGCTATAATAGCTATTACTAATAAAGCGCCTAATACGGCACCCACATCTCCAGATAAAAATATCATAGTTTAAATTTCTTCGTTTAATTATAGCCGTAGTTATTGCTTAAGCCTATCCCACGCTTTTTTTAAATCATAAGTCCATTTAGACTGACTTAAATTGATAAAAATCAGTTCCACTTCAGGCGTGAGTAGCCTACAATCTAATTTTAGATAATAATTGTTATTTACAGCGGCCTTATTATTTTTGTAACTATACATTTTTACATCACAATCTTTTAGGTCTAAATAATCTAAATTGCCATCATTATCAAAATCGCCGTAGCAAAGTATCGAACTATGCGCAGATGATTTAAATGGTATATATTTAAGATTATCTCCCACTATTTCAAATGCAAAGGTAAACGTAAGCGCATTGATAGCGTTAATATTACAATCATACGCGGTTTGTACTACTATATATTTATGGGTACTTATTGTAAATTCATCAATTTCAAGCAGGGTAACAGGATAAGATTCGTTATAATCAGTATACTTTTTAAATAGTTGCTTTATAGTATAATTTGTATTTTTTTCTTTTATCGTTTGAATGTGAAAATCAGCATCCCAAAATATTTTTGGTGTACTTTTTATTGTGTAACTATTTTTAGCCCCGCTTAATTCTACAACAGAATATTTAGGTAACTTTTGATGCAGTATGTTATAAGCAAAAGGCACTAAGTTATCGGTAATATATGGCTTGTAATCATCGTAAAAAGAAATGTCGCCTGTCAATCCGTTGCCGTAATTAATAGTTGTATTGTTTTGAGAAAAGGCAATTGTGCTTAAAAATAGGCAGCTTAAACTATAAAATATTCTATTCATTCGTACGGGTACTATTTTAGCAGGCTGGTTTTTACAATTATTTAATTGTAAAGATATAAAAGCAATGTATTACCCTTACAAATTAATAAACCTATTAGGTATAAAGTGTTAGTATTTCTATTTTTACACAAAATTACAGCAATGAATACAAGACAGCAGCAACTCGATGCCTTTGGCAGGTTATTAGATATCATGGACGACCTTCGTGAAAAGTGCCCGTGGGATAAAAAGCAAACGCTGCAAAGCCTGCGCCACCTTACCATTGAGGAAACCTACGAACTGGGCGATGCCATACTGGATAATGATTTGGTTGAGGTTAAAAAAGAGTTAGGCGACTTGCTATTGCACCTTGTATTTTACGCTAAAATAGGCAGCGAAACCGGAGATTTTGATATTGCCGATGTAGCTAACGGTATCTGCGAAAAGCTGATACACCGCCACCCGCATATTTATGGCGATGTGGTGGTTGAAAATGAAGAAGAGGTAAAACAAAACTGGGAAAAGCTAAAGCTTAAAGAAGGTAAAAAGTCGGTTTTAGAAGGCGTACCTAAAAGCCTGCCGGCGCTTGTTAAAGCAAGCCGTATACAGGATAAGGCTAAAGGTGTAGGCTTTGATTGGGAAGAATCTACCCAGGTTTGGGAAAAGGTACAGGAGGAGTTGCAGGAATTTCATGATGAGGTTAAGGCGGGCGATAAAGATAAAATGGAAGCCGAATTTGGCGATGTGCTATTTTCGCTAATTAACTATTCCCGCTTTATAAACATTAACCCCGAAGATGCTTTAGAGCGCACCAATAAAAAATTTATTAAACGCTTTATGTATCTTGAAAGTAAAGCAGACGAATTGGGTAAACCATTACAGGATATGACACTTGCCGAAATGGATGTATTTTGGAACGAAGCCAAGAAATTGTAACCGATGAAGAATAGTATGTTTATGCTCCTCTTAATATCCGGAGCGTGCTTTGCCCAAAAAATTACCGTGGCTGAATTGCAGCTAAAATTAGAACCATCCGCTAAGGAAGAATTATTTTATGGTTTTGCAGAAGGCGACCGTGTTCTATTTACAATCGAAGAAGCTAATGGCGCTCCTGTAAGCGAGGTTTCGGTTATGCAGTATCCTGATACGTATAAGTATCGTGGGCAAAACGTTAAAGAGGATAAAAAAGAATTTACCGTAACTAATAAGTCGGTTTATAAATTCGTATTTAATAATACCACAAAAGGCAAGCGTGTTTGTAACGTAAAAATTCAGCGTGTGCCTAAAAATTCAGATACTAAAAATTTCAATACTGCTGTTAAGTGGGTTACTGTTCAGGATACTATTTATACAGCACTTACTAAAGATGTTGTTATCGGTTATGATACGCTGTACGTTCAAAAAACACGCAGGGCCATCGCATCTGAAAAAAAGTATGAAGAAATTGTGCTCGATAAAAGCCAGCGCGTAGGTGCAAAAACCAGTTTTGGTGAAACCAGGGCAGCCGTAAATTTTACACTCCCGCTAAATTATGTTAGTAAAGACGAAACCAAAAAAGTGGTTGCATGGGCTTACTGGGTTGGGGTAGGAGAAGAGAGCAACGAATTTTGGAAACAAAACCGCAAAATGATTGTAGGTGCCGCGCAGGGCGTAGCCTCCTATTTTAGTACGCCATTGGGTGGTATTGCCGCTGGTGCAGTAACTAATTTAATGCTTCCTGCTAATGGCGAAGATGTAGAATATGCTTTAGTAAGCGACGCAAACAGCAAGTTGTTTTTTCAGAGTAAGCCTTACAAACCTTTTGATAGTGGTAAAGGCACAGCCGCATATAAGCGTATTACCGATAGCAAGCTTTTGCAGGGTAGTTATGCTGTTGTGCTTAGTAACGATAATTATGTACAGGGCCTGGATGTAAATGTAAAAGTTTCGGCAATTATGGAGCATATAAAATATAAAGACGAAAAGTTTACCGATACTACTATTACCCCGCGTTATGAAAAAAAGATAATGCGCGAACCACAAATTGTAACCAATACAATTCCGGTTACGTTTGATTATAAGTGATTGGACTTGTAGCAAAGTAATTGTTCCTATTCACGTACAGTCATTGCGAGGTACGAAGCAATCTGATTTAGATTGCCGCGCTCCGTTGCACTACGCTCGCAATGACAACTCTTTTATAATAAGCCACAAAAAAACCAGCCGTTAAGCTGGTTTCTTTTTTTTATTCCTGTTGAAGGCTTCGTATTTGCTTCAATTTATCTTTAAGGGTTTTTAGTTCCTCCTTATGGCGTTCAATGTTTTTCTTCACCTCATTTACAAACGGATTGTTTCCTTTAGCGTTAGAGAAAAACTGAATGTTATTTTCTAGCTGGAAAATCTCAGCCTGTACCTCGTCAATTTTTCTACGGATGAACAACTGCTCGTTTTGCAACCCACGGCCATCATCCCCGTCAGATAGTTGCTCCAGCCTGTTGCTAAACTTAACCATATCAGTCTCTTTTTTGCTAAGGCTTAGCTTGTCAAAAAGGGCATCCAGTATTTTATTGAATTTACCTTCAATATGCCTCCTGGCTTGTGGTACGCGGCCAAAGGTTTTCCAGGTTTCAATATGTTTTTTTATAGCGTCAAGATCGGTCCTGTGATCACCTGTAAGTTCAAAATCCTTAAGGTTATCAAGGTATTCTTTTTTCTTGTCAAACGCATCAATCTCATCTTTATTAGCTTCGTTACGCTGTGCGTGGAGTCTGTCAAAATAAAAGTTACAAGCCGCTTTAAAGTCTTTCCAAACACTGTCAGAATATTTCCTTGGCACATGGCCAATAGTTTTCCATTCTTCCTGTATTTGTTTCATGGTTTGAGTTGTAGTCTCAAAATCATCACTTTCTTTAAGTGTATTAGCCTGTTCTACAAGGGCAAGTTTTCTGTTAAGGTTGGTTTGCTGGTCTTTTTTAATGTCTTTATAAAAAGAGTTTTTAACTACATTAAAGTTCCTTACTGCATTTTTAAACGCAGCCCAGGTTTCCTCATTAACATCTGTAGGAACTTTACCGGCTTTAAAAAACTCTTCGCGCAATGCCTCTACACGGTCAATCTGACCTTGCCACCCGCTGTGTATTGCAATTTTCTCGGCAGCAATAGCGTTTATACGGGCTATAATATCTTTTTTGTTCTCTAAATTTTCGTGCTCATGCTCACGTGATTTAGCAAACTGAGCCTCACGCTTATCATGAATTTGTTTGGTAAGTTCGCTAAAACGATTCCAGATCTCTTCACGATGATCGCGTGATACAGGGCCAATCTCTTCTTTCCAAATTTTGTGCAACGCCTGTAACTCACGGAACGCTTTATTTACATCTTCATCGTTAACCAGCTCTTCAACACGGGCAACAATTTTTTGTTTTTGCTCCAGGTTGTGTTTAAAATCAAGGTCGCGGGCTTCCCTGTCCAAGTGCAGGTGATCGTAAAAACGCTCTATGTGAAAATGGAAGTTGTTGAAAACGTGGTTGTATTTATCACGAGGTATAGGGCCCGCATTTTTCCAGCGCTCGCGTAACTCGTTAACCTGCTTAAGGGCATCCTTCATGTTCTCGCCGCCATCGGCAAGGTTTTTAAGCTCGTCTACAATAGCTTGCCTAATCTCGAAGTTACCTTTAAGGTCGGTTTGCATTTTTTTGAAATGCGTATTTTTCTTATCCCTGAATACATTGTACAGGCTGTCGAATTTATTTTTTAAAGGGAAGTTATATTCAAAATCAGTAGTATCACCATTGTTTTCATGGCCGTACTCGTCTTTTTTCTCCTCAATAAGGTGGTTGTATTTATTGTAAAACTCTTTACGAAGCTCTTCTATACGGTTTTTAACCGACAGTACATTTTCTGTAACCGCTAACTTTTCAAGTTCTTCAGTAAGCTGCTCAAAGCTAAAGGCACCATAATCAGGTGTTTCTTCATGAGCATCATCTTCATGCGATTCTACTTCTGCTGTAGTATCATCACCGGCAGCTTCTGTTGGAGTTGCTTCAGATGCTATTTCCGCAGGAACAATTTCCGGCTGAGCTTCTTCAGTTGCTGCTTCCGCTTCAGTTGCAGTTTCTTTGTTCACTACTTCATCAGGAGCGAAAGGCAGTTGTCCTTCGGTTTCATTTATGATAGTAATGTCTTCACTATCATCCTGATTTTCGTTACTATCCGCAATCTGATCGCCTGGTAAATATCCGTTCTCAAACGTATTACCAGCTCCTGTAATTTGTTCTCCATCTGCGTTATGCAGGTTGTCATTCTTGTCTTCTAACATTGTGTAATGCTTAAGTGGTTAACTGCTTTATTGCCGAAAGATAGTAAAGCCTGTTTTAAATTCAAAGAAAAACATTTATTTATCATGTTTTTCCTATATTAATTATGCAAAATTTATTTTTGTATTAAATGTAATGTGTTTTGCCATTACTTATTCCAAATTTGCCAGGCTTTCTCTGCCTGATGCACCAGCATAGCGTAGCCATTTTTGGTAGCAGCACCCTGTTTTTTAGCCAGTCGTAAAAACTTTGTTTCGTCCGGATTATAAACCAAATCAAAGGCTATGTGCTTATCTGTAAATAAAGTGTGGTCTATTGGCGGGCATTCATCCACATTTGGGAAAGTACCTAGCGGACTCGTATTTATTATAATGTGATATTTTTCAAACACTTTTTCATCTAATTCCTCGTAAGCGAAAATAGTATCGGTAGCGGTACGCGATACAAAATCGTATTCTATTTTTAGTTTACGCAAAGCGAATGCCACAGCCTTGCTGGCACCGCCCGTACCTAATATCAATGCTTTTTTATGATGCTTTTTTAATAGTGGAAGCAATGCTTTTTTAAATCCGTAATGATCTGTATTATAGCCTTTAAGTTTGCCTTTTTTAGAAATAGTAATAGTGTTTACCGCACCAATTATTTTTGCATTTTTAGAGAGTTTATCCAGCAGCGGAATAACCTCCTGTTTGTAGGGTATGGTTACATTTAAGCCTTTTAGAGCTTCAGTACTTCTGATTATTTCTGGCAATTCGGCTATGGTTTGAATATCGAAATTAACGTAGCTAAAATCTTTAAGCCCGGATTTTTTAAACTTTTTTTTGAAATACCCTGCCGAAAATGAGTAGCTGATGTTGCGGCCCATAAGGCCAAATATTTTTGGTTTCATATTTATTGCGATATTGTAAAGTATTGATGCCGCTACTTATAATTCCATCGTTAAAGGTAATTTAGAATACGACCGTACTAATTTTCCGTCTTTTTTACCAGCAATCCATGGCGGCATTTTCTTCAGCGTTTTTAAAGCTTCTGCGCCTACGCCATATCCTGGGTCACTGTGTACTTCATAATTGCTTAGTGTACCATCTTTTTCTACAATAAAGGATATTACTAAAGCTATTTTTGTACCTCCCAGTTTTTTGGTAGCTTCTTTAGGGATTTTAAATTTCTCTAAAAAAAGGTTTATATATCCTGATGGATCACTTGTCATTCTCGCCGGTTCATCAAGATATTCTGTTGTGTATATTTTGTTTTCTGCGGTAATATCAACACTCTGGTTTTTTTCAGGTTGTTGTATCATAATATCTTGGGCGAAACCGCTAAGCGATGATAGAAGTAATAGGTAGAATAGCTTTTTCATACAAAATAAAAACCCGGCAGTAGCCTAGGCCCCATGCCGGGTTGTAATTATAAGTTTAAATTATTTCTGCTTAAATTTCTTAACCGTTTCCTGAACCATATCAGTATGGTATACAACCGGGAAAAAATCTTCAAGCAGCGTGTGGTATTTGTAATTAATCCGCAATGCGTTAGTAAGGTGAAACAGCCCCTTATCCGACTCGTTTAGCGTGAAATGAAAACCGGCAAGGCGGTACTCAATTTCATACTCATCGGTAAAATATTCCGAAGCTTCCATAAGCGTAGTGATCGCCATGTTGTATTCGCCTAAAAATTGCAGGGTATCTACCCAAAACAACCAGGTGTCTAACTGAGAATCGCCAAATTCTACTGCTTTACGATACCCTTCTTCAGCCTCTTCATGAAAATGCAGCGCGTTGTTTATAGTAGCATAACGTTTCCAGTACAGTTTGTTTTCGTTATCTATACCAATAGCTTTGTTTACATAGTAAAGCGCTTTCTGGTAATTTTGACGGCGAATGTAAAAGTCGGTTATTGCTATCCATGCTTTGTCTAGTAACGGGTCTTCATGCACCGTTTTAAGGTAAAACTTTAGTGCTTTTTCTAAATTACCCAAACGCTCATGGCACTTACCTACACGCAATAATGCGAATGATGTAGGATCGTCCAGCTCCATGGTAGTGGTGTAGCAGGCTATAGCATCTTCATAACGTTTCAGTTTTTCAAGGGTTTTTGCTTTTTCAAGAAAGGCACCCAAAAATTCATCATCGATTAAAGTTGCATAATCAAACGCACGAAGAGCATTTTCATGATCCTTCATTGCATAGTATTGCCTGCCCAACTGATGCCAGGCTACTTCACTGTACGGATTTTTATCAATAAAGCTGTTCAAAAACTCAATAGCCTCCAGGTTCTGGTCTAGAAAATCAAAACAATACACTACATTATATAGTGCCGAATGATCTTCAGTATCTTCCTCAAGGCATTTTATAAAGCTTTCTTTAGCCTTTTCAAGATCGTCCATAAAAAGGTACTCCATGCCAATAAGCGAATGTACATCGGCATAGTCATCGGTATAGGTAAGAGCAATGTTAAGCAGCTCAACCGCTTTCTCATGGTTGTCGCGCTTACTGTAAATATTGGCTTGTTGTATATAAATTTCTTCGTTTGTTGGCTCGATAGCATACAGCTCATTAAGCAACCTTTCGGCCAGGTCGAGTTTGTCATCAAACACTAAAATCTCTACCTGCACTAATTTTAAGCCTGTTGACTTGGGATGTTGTTCCAGTCCTAATTTTAAGGCCTTTTTAGCGAGATTGATTTTACCGCTGTCAAGGTAATGAAGGATGATATCTTCAAACTCTTCAGAATCAAAAAATAGCACTTTGTTGGTTTTCAACATCGATTCAAATTTTGATAAGGATAAACTGTAATCTTCTTCTTCGTGGCTCAAATTCATACTCCTCTTGTTTAAATTATCCTTCTTAAAGTTACAAAATGTTTATTTAATAAGGAAAGTATTTAAAATTCTTTTAAACAATTTAATTAACAACTTTTAAAGTTAATTTTTTTGTTCGGCCAGAATTTCATTCATAACTTCAATAATAATGCCACATCCTTCTTTTATTTCATCTTCGCTAATTGTTAACGGAGGGGTAATGCGAATGGCGCGCCCTTCGAACAAAAGCCAGAATAATATAAGGCCTTTTTCATGGCAGCGCAGTATTACTTTATCGGTAATAGCCGCCTCACTTGTCATGGCTGCAAGCATTAAGCCTTCGCCGCGAACTTCTTCGATTAGTGGGTGCACTAACAGGCTCCGGAATAGTTTTTCTTTTTCCAGCGCCTGCGCCATAATGTCAGTTTCAGTAATCTCCTGTAGCGTGGCCAAACAGGCAGCTGCAATAACCGGATGCCCGCCAAAGGTTGTAATGTGACCCAGCTTGGGGTCATGGCTTAGTAAATCCATCATTTCGGCCGATGCTGTAAACGCACCTACCGGCATACCGCCGCCCATGCCTTTGCCCATAATAACAACATCGGGCACTACATCATAATTCTGGAAACCGAATAACTTGCCCGTACGGCCAAAGCCCGGTTGTATTTCGTCGAGTATCATTACAGCGCCCACTTCGTCGCAACGCTGGCGTACTTTTTTAAGGAAATCATTATGTGGCTGAATAAAGCCCGCACCTCCCTGAATTGTTTCCAATATAATACCTGCCGTTTTGGTGGTTATCTTCAGTAGATCTTCTTCATTATTAAACGTAATAAAATCTACATCAGGTATAAGCGGACGAAATATTTGTTTACGCTCTTCGTGGCCCATAACACTCATAGATCCCATTGTGTTACCATGATACGCATGGTGGCATGATATTAATTCGCTACGACCGGTTACACGCCGCGCCAGTTTAAGAGCACCCTCGGTAGCTTCGGTACCACTATTGGTAAGGTAGGTTTTGCTTAATTTAGCGGGCATGTGCTGCGCTAAAATCCGACAAAACTCGGTAGCCGGGTGTTGGGCATATTCGCCATACACCATAACGTGGCTGTATTTATTAAGCTGATCGATAATTGCATTATTAACCCTGGCGTTTTTATGCCCAAGGCTCGTGGCAGAAACGCCCGCAACAAAATCGAGGTACGCTTTATTGTTAGTATCGTATATGTAAGAACCATCGGCGTGCGAAACCTCCATACCTAAAGGGTAAGGCGATGTCTGTGCCTGGTATTTATAAAAATCGTTAATCATTATTGGGTAATCTTTAATTGAAAACTTATAAAGTTTTTGTGTCATTTAAGTACTGAACACTGAACACTGCGACTGCAAACTGTCTTACGGCCCGTTATTAGTTTCAACCGGCGGTGGTGTAACCATTTTAGGCTTAGGGTGCGTTTTGTCGTAATTAAGGGTTTCTTTGCTTGGTTCCATAGGTGTGTCTACCACATCTTTCAGTAAGCCTGTTTTACGCAGAATTTCCTCATGCAGTGCTTTTTCTTCCGGCGGGAAAATATCATCTTTGGTAAGTATCCGTTCGTCGCCACGCCACTTAAAGCCCTTAAGCTTACGGGCATTTTCGGGTAAATCTTTTTCCGGATAACTCGAACTTTTAGGGTTTATCAACGAGGTAACCGATACAATTTGGTTATCTTCTAATTCAAGGTGAATACGACTGCTTACGCCTTTATCAATACCAATAAGTTCGTCTTTATCATCATACATAAAATAGAGCTTTTCGGTGTTACGAACGAGGTCTATCGTCCGGAGTTTGTTCTCAATAAACTTGCCATATAAATTACTGCCCTTTAGCTGACTAAACCGGGGCTTATCAGGATGCTTGAGCGACCATATTGTATCTTGCTGGACGACAAATGCATTATTGAGCACCTTTATGGAGTCGAGTTTTTGAGTGACGTTGTTTGATATTAAGTGAATAACATCGCCGGTAACTTGGCTGTCGCCGTTCCAAACCACGGGGCGTATTAAAAGTTTGGTAAGCCCTGTGGCTTCATTACTGTGTATTGAGTCGCATTTGCCACTCATATCGGTCTTAAAAAAACGTGCATCGTTATAACCCCGCATAATTCTGCTACCGGGTTTTCCGGTTACTACCATTCGTTTAGCGTGGGTATAAAGCGAATCGTTTTCTACAAGCGTAATTGCTTCTGCGTGCTTGGTTACAAAAACCGAATCTTTCGCCCTGTATACCTCGGCATAATGCCCTTTGATAAGAAATTTATTAACGGTATCGGTAACCTTTACATTATTGGTAGCCGATGAAAATTCCCGTATCCTGTCGTAGTACATACTATCACCCCGAATAATCTGGGTATCGTACTTAATGTATGATTTAGTAAGTAGGTGCGCCTGGTTCTTTTTAGTGTCGTAAAAGCCTTTTTCGGTATAAATAAAATCTTTTTTACCGGTAATGGTGGTAGGTCCAAAAACGTACGAATGCCCCGAGTTGGTATAATAATCTAAATGATTTGATTTTAATACATACTTAGGGTTGGTAAGTGTTACCGCATTTAAAAACTGGTATTTTTTCTGGGTCATGTAATAACGCCCTGATTTACTTTTAAGTGTATTCTCGCCACTGTAAATAGTTCCGTTAGAGTTGTAATATGCCTGCTGAATGTTACGGTCGAAGTAAACGGTATCGGTCACAAGGCGCATATCAGGCGATCGCATAACTACATTACCACTGGCGTACGCAAATTTTTTGTCGCCGTTATACTCGGCATATTTACTATCCATAAAAATAGTATCACCTTGGTTAATGCGCACATTACCAAAAATTTTAATATAGTTTTCGTCTTCGTAATGATAAGCTTTATTGCACCACATTTTTACCCCATCGTGTATAATATGTACGTTGCCGCTAAGTATAACGGCGCCGGGTACTTCGTTTTCATCACGAAGGGTGAAATCAGTATGTTCTATAACAATGTTCTTATTCCCTTGCGCTACAGTAGGTAAAGCCCATAGAAGTAAGCATATAATGACGAAAAATAGTTTTTTCAAGGCTATTAAGTTTAAGGCAAATTTACGGAAAATACATGACAATAGTTTCCTTATCTGCCTGAAGATTATAACGAATAAAGCCCATAAAAATTATAGATGCTAGTTAACAAAAAACCGCCTTGTGGGCGGTTGATTATTTATGACATTGCAACATGGTTAAAAACCTTTTACGTTTCTTTCACGAATAGCTTCTTCGGTTCTTGGTATAAAGTTTTCTTTAATATTCAATTCGGCTTCTGCCTGAACTTCTTCAATAAAAGGGCGTAAATTGTTATTGTAATCGGCAAATGCTAATTCAAAATTGCCGTTGTGTTTTTGCAAAGAATCTGCAAGGGCTGTTGCTCCTTTAACGGCTAACGACCCGCCCATGCCTGCCGCAGGTGATGCGCAATGCGCCGCATCGCCTACTAATGCTACACGGCCTTTTGTCCACGAAGGCATTTTTATCTGGCAGAATTTATCGAAGTAAAATTTATCGGATTGTTTTATTTCATTTAATAACTCTGCGGTTCTCCATTTTTCGCCCTTAAATTCCTTTAAAATAATCTTTCGTTGCTGGTCAATATTGCGATAATCATAAGGTATTTCTGTGTCAGACAGAAAACAAAAAATAATATCGGTTTTATTTTTATAGGCATTAAGCATAATAGCTTTGCCTGGCGTATTATACATTTGCAGAGTATTTTGGGGTACCAATAGTTTACTTACGGTTGTAATTGATGAATAGGCTTTAAGAAAATGTGCGTACTGATTTTCTTCGCCAAACCAAATTTTCCGCACACCCGAGTGCATGCCGTCGCAGCCAATAATAAGGTCGTACTCCTGTTGCGAACCTGACTTAAAAGTTGCCAGTATACCATTTTCTGTTTCCTTTAAGGCTGTAATACTATTGTTAAAAATAAATTCGACATCATTTTTAATAGTGTCGAATAAAACACCTAACAATACGTCCCTTTCAATTTCTATTTCATCAACTTCGTTTTCCTCATTGTCGTTTTTTACAATCATGGTTCCTTCGGTACCATCCTCAGCATTTTTGAACTCGATTTTTTCGACTTGTAACCTTTTCGATTTTAGTTGTTCGAAAATCCCCATGCGTTTAATAATGTCAATGGTGTCTCCTTTCAAATCAACCGCTGCTCCGTTAACGCGTGGCTCGTTGGCAAGTTCTATTACAGTTACTTTGTAACCCAGTTTATTTAGCCAGTAGGCTGTAGATAAACCCGCTATACTTGCACCCGATACCAATACTTTTTTAATATTATCTGTTTCCATTACTTTACAATTTATTTATAGAGCAAAGTAACGTAGCATGGTAAATTTAAAAAACAGCAATACAAAGTAGGTATTGGACTAATCGTGGTTTTTGTTCCTGAAAGCTAAAGCGGTCATACCTGCAACTTTAGTAAACAGACGGGAAAAGTAGGGGTAATCATCGTAACCCAATTGTGTGGCAATTTCTTTTACTGAGGTTTCTGAGTGATAAAGCAATCGTTTGGCCTCTAAAATAATACGTTGCTGTATATGATACGATACCGAAAAACCAGTGGTGTTTTTTACACACTCATTAAGGTAGGCTGTAGATATATTGAGCTTTTCGGCATAGGCAGCCGGTTGCTTAGTAGTACTAAAATTATGTTCTAAACTTTTCCTGAAAGCCCGGGTAACAATTTCAAATCGGGAAAGCTTATCTGTGGGTATATCCGTTTCTAAATACTGAGAAATCACTAATGCCACTAAGGCGTTACAACTATCTTTTAATAAGGAATGGTATAGATTATCGCTTTTTCGTTCAGAAAATTTCAGGCAAAGTGCTACTGCTTCGCTAAAAACCGTAAATGTTTCCCTATCTAACTGCAAAGGCTTTGCGGGTGTAATATCTTCCAGTAAATTAAGGTATTCCGCGTTCAGGTTTTCATTATTAATGGCCCAGCTGCTAACCGTTACATTTTTGAAAGAAGATGTGCGGTGTACCTGATCTGGGTGCATATAAATAACAGAAGGTGCCTCTATACTATAGCTTTGAAAATCAATTTCGATAGAAACCGTTCCGTTTTCGAGAAGAAAAAAGGAATGGTTATCATGCCGGTGCGATTGTTTTGCCTCATCACTATCTAAATCTGCCAGGTTGGGCATACTCAAATCGCTAAACGTAATTTTTTCTATAACAATGCCGTGGTCCGGCTCATTAACCATAGTGTTTACAGGAATAGATTTATTTTTTTTAGGCATTATAAAATTATTCGATGATGATAAAGATACTTGTTTATTGATTCAGATGAATATACCGCAAAAAAAAGAGAACTAATAAGCTCTCTTTTTTAATTATCTAAACGGTAAATTTATAACGTTTCAGTACGGTTTTTTGCTGTAAAAATTAAGTATAAACCGGCAAGTATAAACGGTATGCTCAACCATTGACCCGTAAGTAGTATTGGGTTATCACCCTCAAAACCGCCCTGACTTTCTTTTACAAATTCTACTACAAATCGTACCGACCATAGCAACACTAAAAACACCCCAAAAATAAGGCCGTGGTGCTTGCGTGCCGGTGTTTTCCAGTACATATAAAATATAATGGCGAAAACAAATATGTAGCAAAATGCCTCATATAATTGCGCCGGGTACCTGAATGGTATTTTTGCAAGCGTTTCGCTAAAGCGCGGGTCGTGCTCGATTAGTTTGTATGCCTGGTCGTAATCCTGTGTTTTAGTGATTTCCATAGCCTGGCGTTTGTTCAACGAGTCTTCGCCACGGATAAATCGCACAGCTGTTGGGTTATCGGCAGATGTTACATCGCCTAAAATTTCACTGTTAAAAAAGTTGCCTAACCTTACAAAGATACCACCGCTGGTTACAGGAATAACTATCCTGTCAAGCACCCAAAGTATAGGCCTGTGGATAACTTTTTTACTGTACCATATTGTTGATAGTATAATGGCTATTGCGGCACCGTGACTGGCAAGGCCGGCAAAACCTGTAAATTCAAACTCCGGTTTAAAGCGCACAGGTAATAATATTTCTTCCGGATGCTCGCTAAAATAAGGCCAGTCGTAAAAGAAAACGTGCCCAAGCCTGGCGCCCAAAAGTGTAGCTACAAGTGTGTAGATAAAAAGTTTATCCAGCTTTTCTACCGATTCGCCTTCACGGTCGAATATTTTTTTCATAATAACCCAGCCAAGGCCAAAAGCCACTACAAACATAAGGCTGTAAAAGCGCAGCATAACAGGGCCAAGGTGCAGCCCTTCGGCAGGATTCCAGGTAATACTTAAACTGTGTATCATTTTAAGGTTGTATTGTTAATTGATATAATTAGTGTTTATGGGTGCAGGCTCTATCGGGCACCGGGTCATACCCTTTGCCACCCCAGGGGTTACAGCTAACAATGCGTTTGGCGCCAAGCCATCCGCCTTTAAATAACCCGTGTTTTTGCAATGCCTCTATAGTATATTGCGAACAGGTAGGGGTGTAGCGGCAAGCCGATGGCAACAGCGGCGAAAGTGCAACCTGGTATAAACGCACCAGCAGTACAAACGGCAATGTTATTATTTGGCCAGCTTTCAAAATAGTTAGTTTACTACAAAGGTGGTGCCTTCGCGGTTATCTTTAAGCTCTATGCCCAGGGCAGCAAGCCTGTCGCGTATCTGGTCGCTTAGCGCGAAATCTTTATTAGCGCGTGCCTCGTTGCGCATAGCTATAAGCATATTAACTACACCATCAAGCTTTTCGTTACTGGTATCTTCGGCTTCTTCGTTTCTAAGGCCTAAAACATCAAATACAAATGCGTTTAATGTTTTAACCAGTGTTTCAAGGTCGCCAGCACTAAGTGTTTCTTTGCCATCTTTTAATAAATTGATGTAACGCACGGCTTCAAATAACTGCGCTATAAGTATAGGGCTGTTAAAATCGTCGTTCATGGCATCATAGCAATGCTGTTTCCAGACAGCAATATCAATGGTAGATTTCGCTCCCGGAACAATATCAGTAGCATTTTCAAGCGCTTCCATAAGGCGGTTGTAACCTTTTTCGGCAGCTACAATAGCATCGTTACTAAAATCGAGCACGCTCCTGTAATGTGCCTGCAGCATAAAAAATCGTGCTACCGATGGCGAAAATGCCTTGCTCAACTTGTCGTTATTACCCGAGAAAATTTCCCTTGGCAGGATGTTATTCCCGGTAGATTTCGACATTTTTTTGCCGTTAAGCGTAAGCATGTTTGCATGCATCCAGTAATTTACCGGCGCCTGGCCTGTGCACGCTTCGTTTTGGGCAATTTCGCATTCGTGGTGCGGAAATTTAAGGTCCATACCACCACCGTGAATATCAAAATGGTTACCAAGGTATTTGGTGCTCATGGCAGTACACTCTAAATGCCATCCCGGGAAACCGTCGCCCCATGGCGAAGGCCAGCGCATAATATGCTCCGGTTCTGCTTTTTTCCAAAGGGCAAAATCAGCAGGGTTGCGCTTTTCTTCCTGGCCGCTTAATTCGCGGGAGTTAGAAAGCATATCGTCTAAATTACGGCCACTTAAAATACCGTAATCGTAGGTTTTGTCATACTTAACCACATCAAAATATACCGATCCGTTAGATACGTAACCGTACCCGTTTTCGATAATTTTCTTTACAGTTTCAATCTGCTCAATAATGTGGCCTGTTGCTGTAGGCTCTATACTAGGCGGCAGGTTATTAAACAGCTCCAGTATCTGGTGAAAATCAACCGAATACTGCTGTACAATTTCCATGGGCTCCAGTTTTTCAAGCCTTGCTTTCTTGGCAATTTTATCTTCACCTTCGTCGGCATCATCTTCAATATGTCCTACATCGGTAATGTTACGCACATAACGCACCTTGTACCCTAAGTATTTAAGGTAGCGGTACACCAAATCGAAAGATATAAACGTACGGCAGTTACCAAGGTGCACATTGCTGTATACGGTAGGCCCGCATACATACATACCCACAGCACCGGGGTGCAGGGCAACAAATAACTCCTTATCGCCGCTTAGCGAATTATAAACTTTTAAATTCTGGTTTTGGTATAGGTGCATATATAAATTAGGTGTTTAGTAAAGTATTAAAACTGGGTATCCAGCTTAATGTAGTCTAAAAATTCCCTTCTTACGTTTTCGTTCTTAAATTTTCCGCCAAATTCAGATGTTACCGTGCTGCTCTCAATATCGCGAATACCACGAGAGTTTACGCAAAGGTGCTTAGCATCAATAACGCAGGCAACATCCTCAGTATTCAATACTTTTTTAAGCTCATCAACAATTTGTATGGTAAGGCGTTCCTGTACCTGCGGGCGTTTAGAAAAATAATCAACAATACGGTTCATTTTAGATAAACCTACCACGGTACCGTTAGATATATACGCCACATGCGCACGGCCTACAATAGGCAACAAGTGGTGTTCGCAAGTGCTGTATACGGTAATATTTTTTTCAACCAGCATTTCGCCATACTTGTACTTATTATCAAAAGTAGACGAACTTGGTTTTTTATCGGGGTTAAGCCCACCAAATATTTCTTTAACAAACATCTTGGCTACACGGTTAGGAGTACCTTTCAGGCTATCGTCTGTAAGGTCCATACCTAAAGTTTTAAGTATGCTTTCAACGTCTTTTTTTATCAGGGCTATCTTATCGTCGTCGCTTATATCAAAGGCATCAGCCCTAAGTGGGGTATGAGCACTTGTACCAATATGGCTTTCTCCAATCTCGTCCCTGTTATCGTCGCTATGGATCATTTTATAAAATTTAATGTCTAAAAATAGGTCGCAAAGATAATTATAAAAGTTGATTTTAAGCCCGTTGCCTGTACCTGAATTTAATTGCGGCCTATTGTAAACTATAGTATTGTACTTGTGGGTTTTAATGCGTTAATATGTAGGTATTTAGTAATATTAACACTTTGCAGGGCTACTACACTTATAAATATACTGTGTATAGCTACGATTTATATATTTTTGCGGAATATAAAAGCAATTGTGCAGTTATTACGGAAGTGGGCAAGCCAAATTATGAAAATGAAAATTACAATCGTAAAAATTATAATCTCTATAACATTTATTGTTTGTAATACCTTGTACGCGCAGGTTTCTGCCGATTGTGAGTCGGCTATATCAATATGTGGCGCCGCACCTACTAAAAGTGGTGTGGTTAATGGGCCCGGTAATGTACTCGATTTTGGCAATGCAATACGTGTAGGTTGTATTTCGCGTGGCGCGGCTACCAATGGCAATATCGAATCTAATTCGGGTTGGTACAGTGTTACGGCACAGGCAGATGGTAAATTTGGCTTTGATATAAAGCCCGATAACCCCGACGAAGATTGGGATTTTGCTGTTTTTGGGCCTTTTACCGCAGCTACAGGCAATTGCCAGTACCTTAATTCCGATTATTTGGTGCGCTGTAATTATTTTCCATCAGTAATACCTGAAGAGCAAGGATATACCGGAATAGGAGTAAATCCTGTAACTGGCGCTGACAGCCGCCCTTATAATACATGGATTACAGCCAAAGCCGGGCAAACGTTTATGATTTTTATCAATAATTATTCTGATGCTTCCAGCGGATTTACAATAACGCTAACCGGGGAGGGTTTACAGAAAGATGAAGGTTTTTTTGCCTGCGAATGTAGTATTGCTTTAAACGATAATTTTAATTTATGCCCCGAAAATAGCGCAGTACTAACCGCCGTTGTTTCGCCTACAACAATACCCGATAACGAAATTACCTATACCTGGAAAAAAGGTACAGATGTGGTTCCAGATCAATCATCAAAAACACTTACTATTACAGAGCCGGGAATTTACACAGTAACGGCTACCAGCCCTTATTGCAATTCCAGCAGTGATTTAACAGCAACAGTTACCGTTACAGGACCCGGCGCTCTGGCTATTGGCACGCCGCAAGATTTAATTATTTGTGCACAGGGCTCGTCGCCACCTTATACTTTTAACCTTACTGAAAACGAAAGCCGAATACTTAACGGGCAGGATTCATCATTATATTACATAAGTTATTTCGAAAATTTAAATGCTGCAATAAGTGGCGTTGGTGCAATACCAACTGCCAGCGCATATTCTAGCCAAGGCAATGGGCACACTATTTATGTAAGAATAAAGCACGATTCCGGTTGTGTTTTAACCCGAAGTTTTAAACTTTACGGTTTCGCATCGCCGCCCATTGGTACTGTTGAAAATTTAAATGCCTGCGATAGCAATAGAGATGGAATGGAAGTTTTCGACCTTACCACACAAAATACCACGTTACTCAACGGGCTGCCTGCCGATAGATTTGTAATAACCTACCATACCAATGCACAAGATGCTCAAAATAATGTTGGGGCGATAGCAAGTCCGCAAAATTATGTGAGTTCAGGACAAACAATATTTATAAGAGTAACAAAATCAGATGATGCTGATTGTTATAGTATAACCAATTTTCAGTTAATTGTTACACCAAAACCTGTTGCGCAAACACCCAATGATGTTGCTATTTGCAGTAATGATGTGTATAGGCTCCCAGCACTTACAGCAGGGAATTATTTTACCGAAGCAGGAGGTAAGGGCGTTCCCTTATTTGAAGGAGATACTATAAATACCACACAAACTATATATGTATATGCTGAGGCAGGTACTGCACCTAATATTTGTACCGATGAAGATAGTTTTACTGTAACTATATATCCGGTACCTGTTGTAAATAAGCCAAACGATGTTGAAACTTGCGGAAGTTATGTACTGCCTGCGCTTAAAGTAGGTAATTATTACACGCAGCCAAATGGGACTGGTCAGGTTGTTAACGCGGGTACCGTTGTCACGGAAACTACCCAGTTTTATATTTATGCCGAAGCAACAGATGCAGGTACTGCATTATGTTCAGATCAGCATTTGTTTAAAGTAACAATAGTCGAAGCGCCTGTTGTGGTGGTGCTTGCCCCATTAACTACCTGTGCAATTGATAACGCAGGTCATGGTATATTTGATATATCAGGAGCTGTGTTACAGGCTTTAGGTAATGTGCAAAATGAAATAGCTACAGTTTATAGAACTCAGTATGATGCAGCTGCAGATACTAATGCTATTCCGGTTTCAGAATATACAACTTATCGTAACAGCCAGGCGTTTAACCAAACCTTATATATCAGGTTAGCTTATATAAATGCAACAACGTGTTATACTATAGTTGAGTTAAAATTAACAGTTAATCCATCACCAATCGCTGTCCAGCCCACAGCCCCCTATGCCATTTGCGACAATGGGGCGAGCGATGCTGATGGTAACGGCATCTTTGACCTGACAAGCTACCAAACCCAGATACTAGGTGCGAACGACCCGGCACAGTTCACGGTAAGCTATTACACCACTCCGGCAGACGCCGAAGCAGGTACCAATGCCATTGCCACCCCTGCGAGCCACACCAGCACAACCGGTACCGTGTATGTAAGGGTAACCAATAATGTAACCGGATGTTATGATGTAGTAACGCTGCAACTTGTGGTAAACGCATTGCCAACAGCAGTACAGCCAACCACCACCTACACGCTTTGCGATGAAAACAACCCGGGTGATGAAAAAGAAAGCTTCGACCTGACCTCAAGGTCAGCTGCTATTACCGGCGGTGCCAATGGGGTAACGGTAAGCTTCTACCTGAACGAGGCCGATGCTGTAGCCGGCACCAATGCCATTACCACACCAAGGAAGTACACCAATGCCAGTACAGTACAGGCCATTTATGTAAAAGTAGCCAATACCATAAGCGGCTGCTACCGTATCGTACTATTAGACATCGAGGTAAAACCACTGCCACAGCTAACCCTTCCAACGGCAGACGAGCTAACGGTATGCGACACCAACGGGCAGGGGTATGGCAACTTCGACCTTGAGGCCTTAACCACAGGGATGGTGAACAACGGCAAAGACATCACCATTGCCTTCTATGAAACTAAAGACAATGCCCTTGCAGGCAATGACCCGATAAGCAACATTAAAGACTACATCAACATCGTGCCAAATACGCAGGTAATCTATGTAGTAGCCACCAATACGGTAACGGGCTGTAAATCGGCACCGTACGCGATCACCCTAACGGTAGTCAAAGCACCACAGGTAGCACAGCACCTGGCCGACATCACTATCTGTGACGATACCGACAACAACGGGCAGGACGGTATCGCGGAATTCGACCTTACCCAGGGCGAGGCCGCCATCCGTGCGCTACTGGGCAACAGTATCGAGATTACCTATTACAACAGCAAAGCCGACGCGCAGGCAGGATTAATGATGGTCCCAAGCCCTGAGGCGTATGCCGGCAAAGACAAAGAAGAGATCTGGGTACGTGTGGAGAATGCTGCGGACTGCTTTAGCGTAGGCAGCTTTATCCTGCACCTGAACCAGCCGGCACTGCTTACCAAACCGGACCAGGTCATGGTGTGCGACGATATACTGCCGAACGATGGCAGGGCCATCTTCGACCTTACCATCAGGGAAGCAGTGATCTTAGGGGCACAGGCGGGCAAGGGCATTACCCTAAGCTACTACGAATCAAAAGCAGCGTACGACAATGGCGAACCGGCGATAGCCGACCCAAAAGCGTATACCAACCTGCCAAATA